>OGZY01000800.1_pt1 | contig 16505 bp, 9 predicted proteins | sample 1576911 | NCBI WGS metagenome assembly OGZY01 (sample SAMEA3541488, study PRJEB24748) | human gut metagenome | biome: human gut; feature: human-associated habitat; material: faeces | place: China | collected 2012 | reverse complement strand
TGGAAGGCATGCCTTACCTGGATGGACTGCGCTCTCTGATGCAGCGTGTGCCGGAAGGATTTTCACGGCTAAAGTCTCCCTCAATCGCCCAATCATGAGGCAGATTCAATACCCGCCAGTCATTGTCGGCAAAACCGGGTTGTGCAGCTTGCAGTCCGTCTCCCAAATGGAAGCGCCAATCCGCATTAAAGTCAGATCGCTCTCGTGGAGAAACGGGGGAAGAGCTGTTACATGCTCCCAACAGCATCAGGCAGCTCCCCAGTATCAAATATTTCAGTTTCCAAATCATCATCGAATCTTATCATTCAGCTTACAGTTTCAATGTCTGTTCGCTACCATTATACTTCACAGTCACTCCTTTCGCATTCAAATCAAACGGTTGTGCTTTCTCCTTATTGACTGTAACTACAGTGAAAGTCCGTTCCTTCAACATACCCGGAAATTCTCCCTTGCGTTCACCGATCACTAAAGTCTTAGTAGCCTCATCATACTTCATCGGTATCATGGCATACATCCCCTGTTCATAGTTATAATTCACCCCCTCATCTTCGTATAGCGTAAACTCTCCATCAGCTCCCTGATAAATATATAAACGGATATGATCCGCCGGTTTTTCATCCGTATACTGAATATCATCTCCGAACGGTACGATAGCGCCTGCACGCACATACAGCGGGATACGCTCATAAGGAGCCTCTATTACTTTTCTCTCTCCTCCGGGCTGGAATTTACCGGAATAAAAATCATACCAGCCTTCTGCCTGGGGGAAATAAATCTCACGACTACGGTCACCATAGCGATAAACCGGAGATACCATCAATGAAGGACCGAACATATACTGGTCACCAATATTGTTCACTTGGGTATCCGCTGTAAAATCCATGACTAATGGACGCATGATTGTATAATCATTAAACCAGGTCATGCCTGCCAACGAATAAATATACGGCATCATATTGTAGCGTAGCTTGGTATAATAAACAACCGATTGATAGGCCGGATGCCCTTCCGGAGCAATCTCCCATATTTCACGGAACGGGTATTGTCCATGTGCACGATACAAAGGAACGAATGCACCGAATTGATACCAACGGGCATTTAATTCACGCCATTCTTTATAATCGGCATTTTCTGTCTTTGTCGCATTCCATTGCTTCTGTCCCGCCACATAACGGTTCTCTACACAAAAGCCGCCAATATCCATTGTCCAGTAAGGTATTCCACTCATGGCAAAATTCAGTCCGGCAGAAATCTGTGCCTTCATATCCTCCCAACGTGTACCGATATCTCCGCTCCATGTAGCTGTAGAATAACGCTGTAACCCGGCAAATCCCGAACGGGTCAATAAGAACACACGTTTATTATTATCCACTCCACGCTGACCGTCATAAATGGCTTCTGCATTCATCAGTGCATAAGCATTGAAAAATTCCGTAGAAGAACCCAATGCCGTAGGTCCGCACAAAGCCTTCCGATATTCCAAGTCGGTACAGTCACGTACATTCGGTTCGCTGGCATCCATCCACCAGGCATCGATACCCAACGGATAATAGTGCTCATACATCTGCTTCCAAAACAGTTTACGTGCATCCGGATCATAAGCGTCATAAAAACCATACTGGTAACCGGGACCTACCCAATCTTTCAAGCTATCCCTGACAGACTGCTGATACATCCACCCATTCTTGTCGAACTCCTTGAAATGTTCGGTAGTAACATAGAACTTAGGCCACACCGAAATCATCATACGCCCATGCATAGCATGAATGGAATCGACCATTGCTTTGGGATCCGGAAAGCGCGCCTTATCAAACTCATGACTTCCCCAGGCATTTTCCGGCCAGTGATTCCAATCCAGTACGATATTATCCACCGGGATTTTACGATCACGGAAACCTTTCAGAGCGCCCAACATTTCATCTTGTGTATTATACTTCTCCCGACTTTGCCAGAAACCCATTGCCCATTTCGGCATAACAGGTGACTTTCCGGTCAGAGTCCGATAGCCACTGATTACTTCATCCATATCCTCACCAACCACAAAATAATAATCAAGCTGCTTTGCCATCTCGCTCCACCATGACTGTTTTCCCTGTTCTGCCGGATCTACAGGAGTCAATGCCCGCAGCCCGCAATAAGACTGCCCGCCATCAGGCTGCCATTCAATTTTCAACGGCACACGCTTCCCTGCTTCCAGATGAACAGCAAACTTATAGCTATTAGGATTCCATGCAGTCCGCCAACGTTCCGGCACCACCGGTTCATTATTCAAATAGACCTTGACATATCCGGCGTAATAAAGAATAAACTTAAATTCTCCTGTTTGAGCAGGTTCTATTTCGCCTTCATAAGTGACCTTAGCCCCCATTAACGGCAATTTCTCCGGAAGATTCTGAATCGTTTTCAGATTCTCAAAATAAATGGAGTCTTCCCGGCGAACCAACGTCTCTCCTTTTTTCGGCACATAAGTACCGGGAAGCGCACCTTCCCGACCTGTCTTATCATAAAGCTTAAAGACCCGGTTCAATTGGGAGTAGTCATTCGGATTACCGAAACGACACAATGAATAGCTATCCAGCAGTACACCATAATTCTTATTTGAAACAACGAATGGAACAGAGACTTTCGTATTGTATTGGAACAGTTCTTCGTTCTTACCCTTATAATTAAATTCATCCGCCTGATGCTGCCCCAATCCGTAGAACGCTTCATCTTCAGGAGATTCAAAAACCTGGCAGATCGTATATCCCTTTGTCCCTTCTACTTCGATTGGAGTAAACTTCTTTCCTCCTCCCTTGTTTTCCTGCAGGATTAACTTTCCGTCTTTATCCACAAACCACACCTCTCCGGTACTGGCCAGTACGGACGCTTTCACTTCTTCTGTAGACACTGTAATCGTATCGCCATTCTGCATGACGGCAAATGGGATTTGTTTTTCCTGCGGAACAACAATCAAACTTTGCGGATCGGCAAACTTGCTGTCGGCAGTAGCAGAAACACGGATTAATTTATCTCCCATCACTTGCAGACGAACCAGTCGGGGACCTCCCGTTACTTCCTGTTGTACTTTAACTATCACGCTATCGCCTGCTTCCTCATAGACCTTATTGGCACATGCTCCGAAAAGAAGTCCCGGCAACAGGCAACAGAAAATGTTTTTCATATTCATAATCATACCTACCTTTAGGGTTCAACAATATATTTTCTCATATCGCAAAAGTAAGTACTATAAATGAAAAGTTCCCCTTCTAATGTTTTATAGAAGGGGAACTTTTAAACAGTGACCGGACGATATGTTTTTTTCAGAGGTATCATTTGTTATTTCCCTTCTTTTTCCTGGTAAACAGAGGGCAAAACACCAAATTCATCCTTGAAATAACGACTGAAATATTTAGGGTTATTAAAGCCTACTTCGAAGGCTACCTCAGATACATGAAGCTGGCTTTCACGCAATAATTGCGCTGCCCGTTTCAAGCGGATCACACGGATAAACTCAATCGGCGTCTTTCCTGTGATCTGGAGTAATTTCTTATACAGATGCACACGGCTCATACCCAGTTCCCGGCTAAGCTCCTCTACCGAGAGTTCGGTACGCGACATATTATCTTCCACATACTTGATTGCTTTCTCTATCAACTTCTCATCCAATGAAGTAATCACAATCTCACTGGGGGCAGGGTCAATCATTCCCTGGGTGACACGATGATAGCGGCTTAATTCTATCAGTTTACGGATACGCAATACAAGAATAGTCATATTGAACGGCTTCGTTACATAATCGTCCGCTCCCGTCTGCAATCCTTCCAGCTTCGCTTCGGTATTCTGCCGTGCTGTCAGCAAAATCACAGGGATATGCGCTGTGCGCTTATCCTGCTTAATCAGACGGCACAACTCATTACCATCCATTTGAGGCATCATCACATCACTGATAACCAGATCGGGTAATTCTTCCTGCATCATCTCCCATGCTTCGTTACCATTCACAGCCAGTTTGACACGATACTGCAATTCCAGACTATAACGCATAAAGATACGGAAGTCTTCATTATCATCTACTATCAGCAACAATGGGAAATCCTTGCGTTCCGTTTCCTCTTTTATCTCCTTATCTTCTTCCTCCCCGATCGATATACCTGTCTCTGGCGGCAATTGCACCTGTGTCTCCACATGCTTTACCGGAAACTGAATAACGAAAACGGAGCCTGTTCCTATATTATCAAAGACCTTCACTTCTCCTTCATGCAGAGTTACAAAGTCACGTACCAAACTCAAGCCGATACCATTTCCGGTAGTTTCCTCTACCCCCTTATGATCCGCCTGGTAGAAACGCTCGAAGATATGTTCCTTATCCACATCACTTATTCCTATTCCGGTATCGGCAATCTTGATCTCCAGCATATCAGGAGTTCCAGCCACATGCTCTATCATCACCGTCACCCGTCCTCCTTCGGGAGTAAACTTAAAGGCATTGGAAAGCAGATTCATGACAATCTTTCCCACCTTGTCAGCATCAAAAGCCATTGAGAATGTATCTATCCCCGAGAAGAAAGAGAACTGAATGTGTTTCTTATCCGCCATCAACAGGAAAGAGTTGCAAACACTATGCACATACGAGATAATATCTCCTTCCGACAGAGACAACTGATGAGTACTCATCTCCCCTTTACGGAAATCGAGCAGTTGATTGACCAAGTGCAACAACCGCTGCGCATTGCGATACATCAACTGCAAACGTGTACTTTGCAATTCATCGGTTGTTTCTTTCAGCATACCCTCCAAAGGAGAAATAATCAATGTAAGCGGTGTACGCAATTCATGGCTGACGTTCGTGAAGAAACGGAATTTCATATTATTGATTTCTTCGTTCTTCGCCACCTCGTTTTCTATCTGCTGAAGATGAAACTTCTCACGTTCACGTTTCAGCATCCGGTAGCGTGCCACGAAAAGCACGACCACCAAACCGATGGCATACAACAAATAGGCCCACCATGACATCCAGAAAGGAGGATTGACTACAATACCCAGCGTCGCTTCCTTCATGCCGACATAACCGTCACTATTTATCGCTTTCACTCTCAAAACATACTTTCCCGGAGCAAGATTCGTAAAAGTGACATTGTGTACTCCTAACGGTAAGGTTAGCCAGTCATTATTAAACCCTTCCAACTTATACATGTATTGAGTTTTCTCCGGCAGATTATAGTTATCCGAAGCAAAAGATACACTGAAAATGTTCTGCTTATAATCAAACTCGACATTTTCTACATCGTTCAACTCCTTTTCTATCAATACTCTTCCACCATACGACTGTCCCACCTTTACTGCCTCATCAAACAACGAAAGACCTGTAAACATCACATTAGGCAGCATTTTATTATAGCGTATATGATCGGGAGCAAAAACATTGACCCCATATAAACCTCCAATGGCAATGATTCCATTGTGCAAGGTTTTGATAGAACGCTGGTTAAAATCACAATTCTGCAATCCGTCCTCACTATTATAAGCCCTGGAATCAAAAAGGTAACTCCCTTTTCCGTCAGAAGCTACTGTCACCCGGATTACCTTCCTACTGGTCGATACCCACATATTACGCTCCTGATCTTCCGTAATCGCAGCAATAAAACTTCCTTTGGCCTCTGCAACAGGAGATAAATCAAGAAACAGATGGCGTCTTACATCATATACGTTCAATCCCTCACGTGTAGCAATCCATATCAGTCCCCGACTATCCTTGTACACATGATTTACCGCATCGTTCGACATTTTCGTGCTACCGCTCTGACCTTGAACTTTTTTTATTTCACGAGTACGCATATCCATCATGCCTACTCCCTGACTGGCAGTTCCAAAAAACAATGTATTATCATCTCCCCAACACAAAGAGGTAACATTATTTTCCAGCAGAGCCGAGTTATTACTCGTATAAGTCTCAAAAGTACCGGACGACGGTTCCAAACATTGTAAACCACCTCCTAAGGAAGCAATCCAGATTCTCCCCTTATCATCTTCCACCAATGCCCAGACATTATTACTTGCCAGAGCATTTCCGGCACAAAACTTCTCATATTCTTTTTCTATTTTACAATTTATTTGTAAAGGTAGGAGCTTTTTCAACAAAATGCAATGAAACGTCATTGAAATAAATACGCAAAAGGAGTATCATGCAGATGTATTATACATGTAATGCTTTTATCTGATCTTTGCCATCGGAAAAATAACAAGGTAAAAGTATGATGAAAGCTCAGATGAAAGGCATTAGCCTTATGATAATTCTCTTGATGTTGGTATTGACTGTACAGGCGGCTGCTTTGAGAGGAACTGTAACAGATAAAGCGACTAAAGAGCCACTTATTGGTGCTGCTGTACAGTTAAGTGGTACAAATACAGGAACTATTACTGATGTGGATGGTAATTTCGAACTTGCGGGATTAAGAAATGGAACGTACAAGCTTATTATATCTTATGTGTCTTATTGTACACAGACTGTTGAGGTTACAATAAACGGCATGTTCGAAATAAAAGTAGAACTAGAACAGGATAATCAACAATTAGGAGAAGTTGTGGTTGTAGCGGATGCTAAAAAGAATACGGAGAATGCTATTATTACCCAACAACGTACTAGCTTGGTTATGCAAACGGGAGTTTCTGCCCAGCAGATTACCAAGACGCAAGATAAAGATGCTTCGGAAGTGATTCGCCGTGTACCGGGTATCAGTATAATTGAGGAGAAATTCGTTATGGTACGTGGGCTTTCACAACGGTATAATAATGTGTGGATTAATAATAGTGCCGTACCTAGTTCTGAAGCCGATGCGCGTGCTTTCTCTTTCGATATTATTCCATCGTCGCAGTTGGATAATATGTTGGTAGTGAAATCGCCTGCACCGGAATATCCGGCTGATTTCAGTGGTGGTTTTATTTTAGTGAATACCAAAGATGTTCCTAGCAGTAATCTGTTTACTATTTCGGTTGGAACTAGTTTAAATGATCAGACTCATTTTAAAAAGTTTCTGTATAATAAAGGAAGTGGCACAGATTTTCTAGGTTTCGATAATGGCTTTCGTAGCTTGAAAGGTGGAATCAATGCTGTGCTTAGTCCGATGAACAATGGCTATGATTTATTAAATAATGGGTTAAATAATGACTGGACCGTTAAAGATCGTAGGCCCTTGGCAGATCTTAGCCTGAATATGAATTTCAGCCGTCGCTGGGTGGATAGTAGCGGACGTACTTTGGCTATATTAGGAACAGTGAACTATAGCAATAGCTATAGGACATATCTGGATATGGATAACAATTTGTTTGGTGCTTATGATATGACTCACGATTGTTCTAATTATTTACGTAAAAGTATAGATGACCAATATAATCATAGTGTTCGTATAGGAACTATGCTGAATTTTACTTATATACCTGCCAGTGGTAACAGTCGCTATGAGTTTAAGAATATTTTTAATCAATTAGGGAAAGACCGCTATACTTACCGTAAGGGAACAGATGCACAAAGTGATTATGAAGAGAGTGCGGAATATTATTATCAGAGTCGTACCACTTATAATGGTCAATTTACGGGGAAGCATACATTGGGTAATACCGATAAGTTGGATTGGAGTGCTGGATATTCTTATGCCAATCGGAATATGCCGGACCGCCGTCGATATACTACCGTACTCAATGAGGAGACCAATCAGTTGGAAGTAGAGAACTTGAATGAGATTAATCGGGAGTTTTCCCGATTGGATGAACATATTTTGTCGGCTAACATCAATTATCAGCACGATTTCTCTTTCGGGATTTTTACTCCTAGCCTGAAGGTTGGAGCTTACACGGAGCATCGTGCTCGTGAATATAATACCCGTTTTTTTATCTATAGTTGGAAAAATGGTTTGCCGGGTGCTTATAAAGTAATGAATGTCCCTAATGAATTATTACAAGAGAAGAATTATGGAGAGAATGGACTTTATTTATTGGAACAAGTGGATTGGCGCAATAATTACGAAGGCAATAACCTCTTGAGTGCTGGTTATGTAGGGGGTAATCTTCCGTTGGGCAAATTGAATGTATACGCAGGAGTTCGTTTTGAATATAATAGAATGGAGTTGGTTAGCCATACACAGAAAAACGAGGAAAGCCCCACTAGTGTGTTTTACACGTATGATGACTTTTTCCCGTCTGTAAATGCGGCTTATCGTTTGAATGATAAGCATCAGTTCCGTTTATCTTATGGACGTACTGTGAATCGTCCGGAATTTCGGGAGGTTTCTTCTTCTGTATATTATGATTTTGATCTTGCCAGCAATGTACAAGGTAATTATAATTTAAAGCCTGCTTATATTGATAATTTAGATTTTGGTTATGAGTTTTATCCCAGCAGTGGAGAGCTGATTTCTGTTTCTCTTTTCTATAAAAGGTTTAAGAATCCTATTGAATGGACTTATACTGTATCCGGAGGTACAGACCTTATCTATTCGTATGTCAATGCCAAAGGAGCGGATAATTATGGAGTAGAAGTGGATATACGCAAAAATCTGGATTTTATAGGTATGCGTAATTTTAGTCTTAGTCTGAACGGGGCTTTAATTAAAAGTAAAGTGAAATTTGAGCCGGGAGCCAAAGAGAAGGACCGTCCGATGCAAGGTCAATCTCCATATTTGATTAATGCCGGTTTCTTCTATCAACATGCCGATAGCGGATGGAATGCTGCATTGCTTTATAACCGTATCGGTAAACGTATTATTGGTGTAGGCCGTAGTTTGGGAACCGCAGACAATGAAGTCAGAGTACCCGATTCTTATGAAATGCCCCGTAATGCAGTAGATTTAAGTGTTTCGAAAAAAATTGGTAATCTGGAAATAAAGGTTGCTGTACGCGATTTGTTGGCGGAGAAAGTTTCTTTCAAGCAATTTGAAGAAACTAGACATGGAAAAGTGGCGCAAATTACCCGTCAATACAAATCAGGGCGTAATTTCAATTTGAACATTAACTATACGTTTTAAAATAGAATGAATCTTTCATTATTAACCAATAAACAAATGGAAATGAGAACTGACAAGTTTATGATTTACGTATTCTCAGCAATAATGCTGGGGGGAATGGTTGCTTGTAGCAGTGATGATCCGGAAACTGATACAGGAAACGGTAATGGCAACGGTGGAAATGCCGAAGCTCCTTATGTATGGGGGGCTGAGGGGGCTATTAAAACATGTGACCACTTGTTATTTAATGATGATAAAACAGAGAATGCCAAAGGTACCGTGATAGGAAATGGAGATCAGGAGTTTATTTTTAAGGGTACACAGACTTTGTCCAAAGGAACTTACCTGATGAAAGGATGGATTTATGTGGGGACTGGGTCGGTATTGACCATCGAACCGGGGACTGTTATCAAAGGGGATAAAGATACACAGGCTGCCTTGATTGTAGAACCGGGCGGCAAACTAATAGCCGAGGGTACTAAAGACGCTCCGATTGTTTTTACCTCTGAACAGCCTAAAGGCCAGCGTAAACCGGGAGATTGGGGGGGATTGATTATTTGTGGTAATGCCAAGAATAATCAGGGAGTGTTGAACCAGCAGATTGAAGGAGGTCCACGTACTAAACATGGAGGAAATGATGATGCTGACAATTCAGGTATATTGAGATATGTACGTGTGGAATTTGCTGGTTATCCTTTTCAAAAAGATAAGGAAATTAATGGTATAACTTTTGGATCTGTAGGTAGTGGAACTACCATTGATCATTTACAGGTTTCATATTCCAATGACGACTCTTACGAATGGTTTGGAGGTAATGTAAATTGTAAATATCTAGTGGCTTATAATGGATGGGACGATGAGTTTGATACAGATAATGGCTTCTCCGGTAAGGTCCAATATTGTCTTTCAATCCGTGATCCGAGAATCGCAGATACTTCTCAGTCTAATGGTTTTGAGTCGGATAATTGTGGAGACGCCTCATTGATAGAACCCTATACGACAGCCGTATTTAGTAATGTCACTTTTATCGGACCGTTGGGGCGTGATGCCAACTTTGTTAATAATGAGAGCTATATTACGGGCGGTAGCTTCAATCCTAATAATGGTTCAGCTTTAGGTAAGTTTCAGTCTGCTATGCAGATCCGGCGTTCCAGTCGTTTGAATTGCTTTAATTCAGTAGCTGTAGGGTATCCTGTCGGTTTAATTATTGATGGTGAGAAAGGTAATACAGTTGAGATGGCGAAGGCAGGAAACATAAAGTTGGAGAATATTTGGTTTGCAGGTATGACGGTGGTCGGTTCTGATGCTAACAAAGTATATGATGATGTGCTTTATGATGCCGTGAACAAGCAAATCATTGATGCTGGACAAGAGTCTTATTCTTCTACTTTTTTCAAGACTCAGAAAGGAAATAAAGTATTGACTGATGTCAATGAGTTGAAATTCAAGGACGGGCGTAATATCGGTGTTAATTATATGCCGGATGCAGATAGCCCTGTGTTGACAGCCGCTTCATTTAATGACGCACTGTTGAGCAGCGGTTTTGAGACAGTAGAATATATCGGAGCGTTTGGAACAGATGATAATTGGTTGGATGGCTGGACTAATTTCGATCCTAATAATACAGACTACTAATACACCTTTGAATATACACACATAGCTGTTAATTTTAGGGGATTCTATGCGGTAAAGTCATAGAATTCCCTTATTTTTGTATCCAAACCTAGAAACTATTAATTAATACACCTATGTATCCATTTAAATTTAACCCCATTCTGAAATCCACCATTTGGGGTGGAGAAAAGATTATTCCGTTCAAACATCTGAATATTGAACAGCCTCAGGTTGGCGAAAGTTGGGAAATTTCTAATGTCCCAGGCGATGAGTCTGTTGTTGCTAATGGAACTGAAGCCGGCAAAAATTTGAGCCAGTTGGTAAAAGAATATAAAGGTTCTTTGGTAGGAGAAAGTAATTATCAGCGTTTTGGCGATAATTTTCCCTTGTTGATCAAATTCATTGATGCTTGTGACGACCTCTCTATACAAGTGCATCCGGATGATGAACTGGCAAAGAAGCGTCATAATTCGATGGGCAAGACCGAAATGTGGTATGTTATTGACAATGCCGGGGGGAAAGCACATCTGCGTTCGGGATTAAGTAAAAAAATTACTCCCGATGAATATGCTGCAATGATTGCTGATAATACTATTTGTGATGCATTGGCTGATTATGCCGTACAACCGGGTGATGTGTTTTTCTTGCCTGCAGGACGTATCCATAGTATTGGAGCCGGATGCTTTATTGCTGAGATTCAGCAGACCTCGAATGTGACTTATCGAATTTATGATTTCAATCGTAAGGATAAAAATGGCAATACTCGTGAGTTGCATACAGAATTGTCAAAAGATGCCATAGATTATTCTGTAGAAGAGGATTATCGTACTCATTATACTCCGAAACAGAATGAATCTGTCGAGTTGGTTACCTGTCCGTATTTCACTACTTCTGTTTATGATTTGACTGAAAATATGACGATAGATTATAGTGAACTTGATTCGTTTGTAATTTATATTTGCATGGAAGGTACATGTACGGTAACTGATGGGGATGGTAACTCATTGGAATTGCAAGCCGGTGAATCTATCCTTTTCCCTGCCACAACAAAAGAGGTGAAAGTGACTGTGGAAGGTCATGTTAAGTTCTTGGAAACTTATGTATAAAGATTCGTTTTGTTTTTGATAAAATAAACTGCTGTTTCCAATACATACAACGAAAGCAGCAGTTTATTTTATTAAAAACAATGTTCCCTGTTTAAAAGGTAAACTTCAGGCATACAGGTTTATTGGTTTTTATTGTTTTGCCTGTGTCTTTCAGTAGTCCTGTTTGGGAATCTCTTTCAAATACTTGTATGGAGTTGCTGTCTCTGCAGGCCACTAACAGGTATCGTCCGTTCCGGCTGATAATAAAATTACGTGGATGGATACCAGTCAGCTGATAACCTGTCTTTGTTAATGTTCCTTCTTCCTGATTTATGGAGAAAATAGCGATACCGTCTGCTTTTAAGCGGTTGGATGCATATAGAAATTTTCCATCAGGTGAAATGTGAATATCTCCGCTACCTTTGGCACCCACTGTGTCAGCTTCTATATATTGTATGGCGTTTAATTTTCCTTTGTCGTAAGAGAAAGCTATAACTTTTCCTGAGATTTCATTAATCAGATAAGCGAATTTTTGGTTCGGATGGAAACAAATGTGGCGTGGTCCTGATCCTGATTCTACTTTTATATTAAATTCTTCGGATTCATTCAGCAAGGAATGGGATACACCATCAGTTACATTCTCACTAACAGGAAATACATGAATCTGGTCTGTTCCTAAATCACTGGCAAGTAGATATTTATGGTCTGGAGTGAATTCTATACAATGTAAATGTGGCTGTGTTTGTCTCTCTTTGTCAAGACTATTTCCTGTAAAGGAAATAAGGCGTGTTTCGGATTTTAATTTGCCGTCTTTATCTAGTGGGAAAACGGTAATGCTACCTCCTATATAATTTGCTGTCAGGACAAATTTTTCCGACGGGCTGAGAGTTATATAACAAGGTGCACCGCCGTCAGTGGGTTGAGAATTAAGCAAAGTTAGTTTCTTTTGTTCTTTATCGAATTTGATGGCATTGGCGGTAGAACTTTTTCCGGAATCCTCCCCTACAGCATATATTCTTTCTCCATCAGCCGAAGGAATGAGGAAAGATGGGTTGGATATTCCTTTTATTCCGCTGATATATTGTGAGTTGCCATTTTGTTCATCAAAGTTATAAACCTTGATACCTTCTTCCTCCGGAGTTGCATAACTGCCTACCAACATATACATCATATTCGGATTTTCTTCAACTGTAATTGCTTCCGTTTGTTTCTTGGGAGAGGGTATACAGCCTCCCAGTATCATACTGCTCATACACAATACCATTAATTTTTTGTTCATATTGTCTGATCTGTTAGGATTAGAAAAATTATTTTCAAAGATACATTGTTCTCATTAAAATGCTATAAATAAATGAATAAATAATTGGATATTAACAGAAGTGTGTGTATATTTGTAATCTCTTTATGAGTTACCAGTACGGGGTTGACTGGATTTGACAGCGTGGCTAAGTGGTATGTAAGCATGCAGTGCGTGGTTGATTGGCACTATAATCCCAGTTTTCAAAATTTTATCTGGCAACGAAAATTATGCTCTTGCTGCTTAATCGAATCATAGTAGATTAGCTTTATTTCTGCCAAAGTGGTGGAAACGAGACATCACTCAAAAGCTCTTGTTCCGAAGCGTTTGATCAAGTGGTGCAGTAAAATCGGGAATAGTTAGAGATCCGCCTCGTGTCTCTTACGAAAATTTAGAGGATAAGGTATAAGTTGGTGGCTTCGGTCCTGCTTATACTCGAAAATTTAGGCGAAGATAAGCATGTAGAAAGCGTATGGCTTCCTCGTTTGGACGAGGGTTCGACTCCCTCCAGCTCCACAAACTAAGAGTGATTCGTCCTTGGGTTTTCATAATCCAAGGACGAATTCTTTTTTAGAAGAGTAATGTATGTAGCTTACTCATGTTTCTTTTCTGATTTTTGTAGAATACATTTTCTCTCTTTTTCTAAAGATATTCTTGTTTTTCACGTAAAGACACTTGTTTAAAGATGAATGCTATTTTATTGTTTAATGACTAATTCTATTACATAATCTATGTCATCAGGTACTTGAGGCAGTTTTATAAATATGCCGTCTTTCTCCTGTTTGAAAGAAAGTGGAGTTTTGGAAATGAACTGTATTGCTTTCTTTACTTTTGCCTTCAGAGGTATATAAAGTGCATCATCCTGCAAATCTAGTATATGGATGAATAAACGGTCACCTTTGCGAGTTGATACCCCCCATGTATGAGGAACTACATCACCACCACGGGTTCCATAAATCGTTTCTCCATATTGATTCATCCATTTACCCACCTGTTTTAGATGCTCTACAGCTGTAGCTGGTAATTCTCCGTTGGGTTGAGGTCCAATATTCATTAGCAAATTTGCATTTTTTCCAGCTGCCTTAACCAAATAGTGTATCAATTCTTTAGGGGATTTGTAATTTTGGTCTTCAATTCTGTAGCCCCACATTCCGTTCATTGTTTCACAAGTTTCTAAAGGGAGTTCACTTATTCCTTGTCCTGCTGAAAAACCGGCTTTGTTTTCACCGGGCAAATCACGTTCGAACATTTGGAAATCTTCTCCTGCATAAGGAGTTCGGTGATGATTGTTACCTATTAGACAGGATGGTTGCAGTTTATGAATTAATGCGTATTGTTCTTCCAGTTGCCAATTGAAGTTGGTAGGTTGATCCCAAATACCATCAAACCAAATGGCACCGACAGGACCATAGTTAGTCAAAAGTTCGGTCAGCTGTTTATTCATAAACTTGTAGTAACTTGCCCAGTTTCCATGTCCTTTGGGACGTCCTGTTCCATGTCCGGTGTTTCCTTCCGGATAGTCGTCACGAAACCAATCCAAATGCGAATAATAAAAATGGAGTTTGATGCCTTGTTTTTGACATTCTTCTGCCAGTTCTTTTAGTATGTCTCGTTTGAAAGGGGTGGCATCTACGATATTAAAATCGGATTCTTTTGTATCAAACATTGAGAAACTGTCATGGTGTCTACTGGTAATACAGATATATTTGGCTCCGGAGGTTTTGATGGCGGAAACCCATTCGGCAGCATCGAAGCGCGAAGGATAGAATCCGGATGCCAGTTTGGCGTATTCATTACGGTTGATGTTGTGAGTGTTCATATACCATTCTCCTTGGGCGGTCATACTGTAAATGCCCCAATGAAGGAATATACCGAATTTATTATCTTGAAATTCCTGCCGTGCTTTTATATTTTCAGGAGTAGGTGTATAAATTTGATTGGAGGTTTGTGCGAAGGCTGAAGTTCCCGCCATTAATAACAAGGCTGCGCCTAATTTGATTTTTTGTGCTAATTTGTTTCTCATTGTTATTATAAATTTGTTTTGCGAAATATAGTTATACTCTTGGAATATTTAAAGCATTTTTTGAAAAATGTTGCACTGCGAATTGAGTTTTAATGGATTCTAGCTGGGGGTATGTAAAGAGTCTTTTTTGTTTATAAGGTATAAAAAGATGTTTTCTATTGTTTGGAAATTAATCATTCTATACCTTTGTGAAAGTAATATTGAATTTTATATGAGAGTAAAAGAAATTCCTATACTGCTTTTGACCGGTTATCTGGGCAGTGGAAAAACGACATTAGTGAACCATATTCTTTCTAATAAACGTGGTATTAAGTTTGCGGTTATTGTCAATGATATCGGTGAGGTGAATATTGATGCCGACCTCATACAGAAGGGGGGGATTGTAGGAAAGAAAGACGAAAGCTTGGTAGCACTTCAGAACGGTTGTATCTGTTGTACTTTGAAGATGGATTTGGTGGAGCAGATAGATGATATTATGAAGCAGGAGCGTTTTGATTACATTGTGATTGAGGCAAGTGGGGTTTGTGAACCAGCTCCTATCGCACAGACTATTTGTTCTATTTCAAGTATGGGGAATACGTACGGGGGATGTCGTTTGGATTGTATTGTGACTGTGGTAGATGCCTTGCGTCTGCAAAGTGAGTTTTCTTGTGGCAACGATTTGACCTGTAAGGGTATTGACGAAGAGGATATTGAAAATTTGATTATTCAACAGATTGAATTTTGTAATGTTGTATTGTTGAATAAGGCCTCGGAAGTGAAACGTGACGAATTGGAACGTATCAAACAGATTATCCGTACATTGCAACCTGCAGCTGAAATAATAGAATGTGATTATGCTGATGCAGATTTGGATAAGATAATCTATACTGAAGCATTTGACTTTGAACGTACTGCCACTTCTGCCGGTTGGATACGTGGAATAGAGAGTGCCCTTACGGAAGAGCAGAAAAAAGAAGCGGAGGAGCATGCACACCATCATCATCATGAAGGTAGTGAAGTGGATGAATATGGCATCAGTACTTTTGTGTATTATCGTCGTCCGGCTTTTGATATCCATAAATTTGATCGTTTTGTATCCACCCAGTGGAGTCGTAATATTATTCGAGCAAAAGGAGTCTGTTATTTCAGCAATAATCGTGATATGTCTTTTCTTTTTGAACAGGCCGGTGTGCAGAAAAAGTTGAAGGAAGCCGGTTTATGGTATGCTACGGCACCTGAAGAAGAACTGATAGAGGTAATGCGTCAGGAGCCGGGCTTATTGCGGGATTGGGATGATAAATATGGAGATCGTATGCAGAAAATAGTTTTTATCGGGCGACATCTTGATAAAGAAGAGTTGATACGTGAACTTGATGAGTGTCTGGAATAGAATTTCATTTAGATGGAGGTGTGTCGTAATGCACGATGCACCTTCTTTTTTATTCATTACTATACAACTCGGTGCATTTTCTTTAGGGATATTCAGTAAATGTCTCTAAAAAATAAGATGGCATATGAAGATGATA
>OGZY01000798.1_pt1 | contig 16537 bp, 19 predicted proteins | sample 1576911 | NCBI WGS metagenome assembly OGZY01 (sample SAMEA3541488, study PRJEB24748) | human gut metagenome | biome: human gut; feature: human-associated habitat; material: faeces | place: China | collected 2012 | reverse complement strand
CGGCTGCCGTTCTGGCGCTGATTGGTGCTGGCGCATCTGCTCCTCAGATACTTGACCAGTTTCTGGACGAAAAAGAAGGTAACCACACAATGGCATACCGCGATGGTTCTGGCATATGGACCATCTGTCGGGGTGCCACAGTGGTGGATGGAAAAAACGTTTTTCCCAATATGAAACTGTCGAAGGAAAAATGCGACCAGGTCAACGCCATTGAGCGTGATAAGGCGCTGGCATGGGTGGAGCGCAATATAAAAGTTCCACTGACCGAGCCACAGAAAGCCGGTATCGCGTCATTCTGTCCCTATAACATTGGCCCTGGTAAGTGTTTTCCGTCGACGTTTTATAAGCGGCTTAATGCCGGTGATCGTAAAGGCGCATGCGAGGCGATTCGCTGGTGGATAAAGGACGGTGGACGTGATTGCCGCATTCGTTCAAATAATTGTTACGGTCAGGTTATTCGTCGTGACCAGGAGAGTGCATTAACCTGCTGGGGGATAGAACAGTGAATCAGATATTCACGGTGATTTTGCTCGTGTTGTCAGGATTTGTCGTAGGTAATGTCTGGAGCGACAGAGGATGGCAAAAAAAATGGGCGGAGCGTGATGCTGCCGAATTATCTCAAGAGGTAAATGTCCAATTTGCTGCTCGAATAATTGAACAGGGGCGAAGTATATCCCGTGATGAGGCTGTTAAAGATGCACAACAGAAATCTGCTGAAATTTCTGCCAGGGCTGCTTATCTGTCTGATAGTGTTAACCAGTTGCGTGCCGAAGCAAAAAAATATGCCATACGCCTTGACGCAGCGAAGCATACCGCAGATCTTGCCGCTGCCGTCAGAGGCAAAACAACCAAAACCGCCGAAGGAATGCTCACCAACATGCTCGGAGATATTGCAGCAGAAGCTCAGCTTTATGCTGAAATTGCTGACGAACGCTACATCGCAGGAGTGACTTGTCAACAGATCTATGAATCTTTAAGAGATAAAAAGCATCAAATGTAGGGTAATATTAAATCGGAACATTTACATCGCGGAATGTAAAATTTAAATAAAAAGGACTCTTCCATGAGCCAAAATTCCTGAAATCTTAAGGGTAAGATAAAAGGTCTTAATCAGAATGACACGTTATTATTAATAAATAAAGCTATTCTTTCATTGCTGTGTTTTTCTTTACAAAAGTAATCCTTGCTATGGGTGGTTAATCATGCGTTAATGGTGTTCTGGTTTGTTACAAATTTATCTGAAGCAGTCATTGTTATAATTTTATTATTTGTACCTCTTGAGATTTCCTTGTTGGTTTTTCTCTCTGATATTTTTTTTCGGACCATTCTGCCCAAGGGCTAATTTCTTCAAAAGGTAATAATTATGTCTAACAAAATGACTGGTTTAGTGAAATGGTTTAACCCTGAAAAAGGTTTTGGTTTCATCACGCCGAAAGATGGCAGCAAAGATGTGTTTGTCCATTTCTCAGCAATTCAGAGCAACGATTTCAAAACATTAACTGAGAATCAGGAAGTTGAATTTGGTATTGAGAACGGACCTAAAGGTCCTGCCGCTGTTCATGTAGTGGCGCTTTGAGGTAGACAATATTACAAACCATATTCACTTTAGATGCCCGTGTTGTCATGGTTCCCAGTATAGAACATCATCTTTTGATGTTTCTGACATGAATCCTTTCGGGGCAAAATGTATCTTTTGTAAATCAATGATGATTACATTTGATAATATTTCACAATACTTAAATGCCAGCCGTCTGTCGTTGGATTTAAAAAAGTGAAAATGAAGGCTCCTTCGGGAGCTTTTTTGCTTGGTATCTATTCGATGGATACTCACATACTACGGTAACATCATGAAAAAAATCATAGTTTTTTTTAACTCTGAACCAGCAGTGGTAGTGCCAGCGATGACTGGAGTTAACACCATCATGCGTGAATATCCAAATGGCGAAAAAACACACCTTACTGTAATGGCCGCAGGGTTTCCATCTCTGACCGGAGATCATAAAGTCATTTATGTAGCAGCGGATCGACATGTAACTTCAGAAGAAATTCTGGAAGCAGCAATGAGACTCTTGAATTGATTTGATTCTAATGCATTGATAATAAATGATAATCATCTTTATCTGTTTGTGTGAAATTTAGACCGTCGTATGTTGATTATTGCGATGTTTCATCTTATCTTTTATACGTTTGCTCCATATAATTGACACTACTGTGTACCAGGACAGTCATAACAGACTAAAAGAGGAAATGATGAACATTGAAGAGTTAAAAACAAAAACAGAAGCAGATATTTCTGAATATATAACAAAAAAAATCATTGAGCTTAAGAAAAAGACCGGGAAAGAAGTTACCAGTATCCAGTTTACTGCACGGGAAAAAATGACTGGTCTTGAAAGCTATGATATCAAGATTGATTTAATCTAGCATGTTTATAGTATTAGCATCAATTTCTCATCAGATGCTATTCAACAATACAAATTACCCATAAACCTCGTTTTTACGGGGTTTTGTTATATTTAAACATTACCGAATAGATATAAATCTCGATTGTCGATGGTATTGGTTATGTGACAATACCTAGTCTTTCCGGTATGCCTGAAGAGAATACAAACGACAGATTATGTAAGGGAAACGCGCTGAAACTTTCACTCTTTCATGCTGAGTGATTTGACGTTATATTTTTAGCCGCAAGTGAAGAGCAAACGAATGGAGCGACAAAATGCATAAAGATCAATACACTGATGCCCCCTCCCAGGAGCAGGTTCGTGTAAAAACTATGCTTAATAGCACCATTTCGATGGGTTACCCGGATGTTGTAATTGCATGTATAGAACATCAAGTATCTCTGGAAGCATTCAGGGCAATTGAGGCCGCGTTAGTAAAGCACGATAAGAATACGAAGGATTATTCCCTGGTGGTTGACTGATCACCATAACTGCCAACCATTCTGACCATTTCACAAGTGACAGAGTCAATATCGTATTCTGTCACTGTAAGGCTAATACAGTACTGCAATTCAACTACAGCAATGCCTCGTATTTAGGTGAATTTACAATATCGTCCAGTTCGGATGCCGGCTGCATTTCTGAAGATAAGGCATTTCGGTTCGCGTATTTTCCCCTCATGCTCGTCAGTCCTGCGCGTAGTAAGAAACAGGACACTCACACTAATTTGTGTGGGCATGCTGTGATGTCCTTCTGAATTATCCCCATGCCATTATGTAAAGCTCTATTTCAGATGCTCGTCACGGTTGTCAGGCTGTCGGGTCCTCCCAGTGGGGGTCCCTGCCACGGGGCGGGAGCGTCGCGGAAAAAGGCTAGTTTTTGCATTTCCATGGCGGCGGCAGCATGTTTGGTAATTTATTGATAATTAAAAGTTATTTCTCTTTTCACCTGTACAATATTTTTTTCTCCCTGTCATTAGACCAGTTTGCAATTAATTGAAATATATAAATAAACATGATTTTCACCTGCCAGATGGAGTTGCTTATGTCAAATGTGAGCGGGATCGGTGATGCTTATTACTGGAGTGTTTTTAAAATCGCTGAGGCCTTTGGGCTTCACCGGGACACAGTAAAAAAACGGCTCCTCGCGGCCAACACTCCTGTGGCTGCGACTATCAGGGGGAACCCCGTTTACGCCCTGCAGCATGTCGGGCCAGCCCTGTTTAGTGTGAAGCATGAGGCAGCAGACTCTGTTCATGATCCATCCCGTATGGAGCCGAAAGAGAGAAAGGACTGGTACCAATCTGAAAATGAAAGGATCAAGCTGGAAAAGGAGCAGCGAAAACTCATCCCCGTTGATGAAGTAGTCATCGTCTATTCGTCCATGAGAAAGGCTGTCGTCCAGGTTCTGGAGACAATTCCGGATGTTCTTGAACGCGATTGCGCCCTGACTCCTCAGGCCGTCGGCGTTGTACAGCAGGCCATTGATGACCTGCGATACACTCTTCAGGAAAAATCCTACGAGGCTTGTGCTGCTGAATTAATTCCTGATGAGGAAGGAGAGAGTCTCTAGGAGGAATAATGGGTTTTTCATCAGCCCGAAATTTGGGAAGGGACATATCGGCAGGATTTTCCCCACCACGTCGCATGCCGATTTCGGAGGCTGTTAAAAAATTCATGCGTGTTCCCAAGGGGGCTGGTAACTCGGTGCCATGGGATCCTGAACTGACACCCTACATCATTGAGCCCATGAACTGCCTGGCATCGCGTGAATACGATGCGGTGATTTTTGTTGGTCCTGCGCGAACAGGGAAGACCATTGGTCTGATCGATGGATGGATTGTCTATACCATCGTTTGCGATCCTTCGGACATGCTCGTTGTGCAGATGACCGAAGATAAGGCCCGCGAGCATTCTAAAAAGCGCCTCGACAGAACGTTCAGAAGCAGTGCGGCGGTAAAGAAAAGAATGAGTCCACGTCGTAACGACAATAATGTCCATGATAAGACGTTCAGGGATGGCTCGTTCCTTAAAATTGGTTGGCCCTCGGTCAACATTATGTCGTCGTCGGATTACCGGTTTGTCGCCTTAACCGATTACGACCGTTTTCCGGAGAATATCGACAGCGAGGGTGATGGTTTCTCCCTGGCCTCAAAACGTACCACCACATTTATGTCCGCCGGGATGACTCTGGTGGAGAGCTCGCCGGGACGTGACATCTGCGACAGCAAATGGCGACGTAAGTCGCCTCATGAAGCGCCACCGACGACTGGTATTCTTTCCCTTTACAATCGTGGTGACCGCCGCCGCTGGTACTGGTCATGTCCGCACTGCGGTGAATATTTTCAGCCAGCCATGGATGCCATGACCGGCTACCGTAATGAACCGGATCCCTTTAAAGCCAGTGAGGCGGCGTATCTACTTTGCCCGCACTGCAGCGGCATTATCACTGCGGAGAAAAAGCGTGAGCTCAATAGTGCAGGAGTCTGGTTGCGTGAAGGTCAGGTCATTGATCGTAACGGCAACGTTTCCGGTGAACCGCGCCGCTCCCGTATCGCCAGTTTCTGGATGGAAGGGCCAGCTGCTGCGTATCAGACCTGGGCGCAACTGGTTTACAAATTACTGACTGCAGAACAGGAGTATGAAGCGACAGGAAGCGAAGAAACACTCAGGGCGGTTATCAACACCGACTGGGGATTGCCTTATCTTCCTCGTGCCAGCATGGAGCAACGAAAAAGTGAACTGCTTGAGCAGCGGGCAGAGCCAGTTCCTTCCCGCAGTGTTCCGGATGGCGTTAATTTCCTTGTGGCGACAGTGGATGTGCAGGCGGGACGTCATCGCCGTTTTGTGGTTCAGGTAACGGGCTATGGCAGCCGTGGCGAACGCTGGATTATTGATCGTTACAACATCACGCAGTCATTGCGCAGTGACTGCGACGGGGAGAGCCAGCGAATTGATCCGGCCAGCTATCCGGAAGACTGGGATGTCCTGCTGACGGATGTTTTTCATAAAAGCTGGCCGCTGGCCTCCGATCCTTCTCAACAAATGCGACTGATGGCAATGGCGGTGGACTCCGGCGGTGAAGACGGGGTCACTGATAATGCCTATAAATTCTGGCGTCGTTGCCGTCGTGATGGCCTTGGTAAACGTATTTACCTGTTTAAGGGTGACAGCATCCGGCGCGCAAAACTGATCAGCCGTACATTCCCTGATAACACCGGACGAACGGGCCGCCGGGCGCAGGCCGCAGGTGATGTGCCGCTCTGGCTTCTTCAGACGGATGCCCTGAAAGACCGGGTGAATAACGCGTTATGGCGTGACTCGCCAGGTCCAGGCTATGTGCATTTCCCTGACTGGCTGGGGAGCTGGTTTTACGACGAACTGACGTATGAAGAGCGGAGCAGTGACGGGAAATGGAGTAAGCCGGGTCGCGGTGCCAACGAAGCTTTTGACCTGATGGTGTATGCCGAGGCTCTGGTCATTCTGCATGGATACGAAAAGATCCGCTGGCCGGATGCACCGGAGTGGGCGAGCCGGGAAACCTGGCTGGAGTGTGTCCCGGACAGTACCGAACCGTCACCCTCACCGGAGCCGGTATCCACGCCTGTTAAAAAACAAAAACGGAAGAAAACAGTAACTGACGATGTTAACCCCTGGCTGACTTACGGAGGATGGTTATGAACCAGAATGATATCGAAGCCATGATTCAGCGTTATACGGAAGCTGAAATGGCGGTGCTGGACGGAAAATCCGTCACCTTTAATGGTCAGCAGATGACCATGGAAAACTTATCTGAGATCCGGCAGGGACGGCAGGAGTGGGAGCGCCGCCTTGCGGCTCTGATTACACGACGACGGGGGCATCCCGGGTACCGGCTGGCGAGGTTCTGATGGCAATTCTTGATGATGTGATTGGCGTTTTTTCACCAGGATGGAAAGCGGCAAGGCTGCGTTCCCGTGCGGTGATCCAGGCTTATGAGGCCGTAAAAACGACGCGGACACACAAAGCCCGACGGGAGAACCGAACTGCCGACCAGTTAAGCCAGTACGGGGCCGTGTCGTTACGTGAGCAGGCCCGTTACCTTGATAACAACCACGATCTGGTTATTGGTGTATTTGACAAGCTGGAAGAACGGGTGGTGGGGAAAAACGGGATTATTGTCGAGCCACATCCGGTATTACGCAATGGGGCCATTGCCCGTGATCTGGCTGCGGAGATTCGCACCCGATGGAGTGAATGGTCTGTCAGCCCGGAAGTCACCGGGCAGTTTACCCGTCCGATGCTGGAACGTCTGATGCTGCGTACCTGGCTGCGCGATGGTGAGGTGTTTGCCCAGATGGTTTCCGGGCGCATAAACAGCCTGGCGCCTTCTGCCGGTGTTCATTTCTGGCTGGAGGCGCTCGAGCCGGACTTTATTCCCATGACCAGTGATGAGAGCAACAGGCTGAATCAGGGCGTGTTTGTTGATGACTGGGGGCGTCCCGAAAAATATCTGGTGTATAAAAGCCGTCCCGTATCCGGACGGCAGATGGAAACCAAAGAAGTGGATGCAGAGCGAATGCTGCATCTTAAATTTGTTCGCCGTCTGCACCAGATGCGCGGGACGTCTTTGTTGTCCGGTGTGCTGATCCGCCTCAGTGCCCTGAAAGAATATGAAGATTCTGAGCTGACTGCAGCAAGGATCGCCGCTGCTCTGGGGATGTACATCCGGAAAGGCGACGGGCAGAGCTATGAACCGGATGGTAATGGCAGAAAGGAGAATGAACGTGAGCTTACCATTCAGCCGGGCATTATTTACGACGATCTGAAACCCGGCGAAGAAATCGGAATGGTGAAGTCGGATCGCCCCAATCCTAACCTTGAAACTTTTCGTAATGGTCAGTTGCGTGCCGTGGCGGCGGGCAGTCGTCTGAGTTTTTCCAGTACAGCGCGCAACTATAACGGCACTTACAGCGCCCAGCGTCAGGAGCTGGTTGAATCCACTGATGGCTACCTGATCCTGCAGGACTGGTTTATTGGTGCCGTCACCCGTCCGATGTATCGTGCCTGGCTGAAACAGGCTGTGGCATCCGGTGTTATCAGGCTACCCCGCGATCTTGACCGTTCTTCACTGTATACCGCGGTGTATTCCGGACCGGTGATGCCGTGGATTGACCCTGTTAAGGAGGCTGAGGCCTGGAAAATCCAGATTCGTGGTGGAGCGGCGACAGAATCAGACTGGGTACGTGCTGGTGGTCGTAATCCGGATGATGTCAAACGTCGGCGCAAGGCCGAAATTGATGAAAACCGCAATCTGGATCTGGTATTTGATACCGATCCGGCCAGTGATAAAGGAGGCAGCAGTGCCGCAACGAAACGACAGGAGCCGCAGCACACCGACGACCAGTCCGAAGAATAATTCCTGGTTCAGGATGCAGGCTGGTCACCAGAGTGACGCGGATATTTATATTTATGACGAGATTGGTTTCTGGGGTGTTACAGCGAAGCAGTTTATCAGTGATCTGAATGCACTGGGCGATATCACCCACATTAATCTCCATATCAATTCACCGGGTGGCGATGTCTTTGAAGGCATCGCCATTTTTAATGCGCTGAAAACACATGGTGCGTCCATTACCGTTTATGTCGACGGTGTGGCGGCGTCAATGGCGTCGGTCATTGCGATGGTAGGAAACCCGGTCATTATGCCGGAAAACACCTTCATGATGATTCATAAACCATTTGGCTTTACGGGCGGTGATGCGGAGGACATGCGCACCTATGCCGACCTGCTCGATAAAGTTGAGGCGGTTCTGTTACCCGCTTATGCACAGAAAACCGGGAAAACCACCGATGAAATTGCTGCCATGCTGGCGGATGAGACCTGGATGTCCGGAGCCGAATGTCTGGCTCATGGATTTGCTGATCAGGTGACGCCAGCCGTTAAGGCAATGGCATGTATTCAGTCAAAACGTACAGAGGAATTTAAAAAGATGCCGGAATCCATTCGAAACATGATTACTCCGCCACGCAACAGTGCTCCACGCGTACAGGATGATGAACCTGCAGCCTCCCGGACGCCAGTGCAGGCAGCAGCACCCGTGGTGGATGAAAACAGCATCCGTGCGCAGGTACTGGCAGAGCAAAAAGCGCGTGTAAACGGTATTAATGATCTGTTTGCCATGTTTGACGGGCGTTATCAGACGCTGCAGGCTCAGTGTCTTGCCGATCCTGAATGTTCGCTGGAGCAGGCCCGCGAAAAGCTGTTGAACGAGATGGGTCGCGAGTCCACGCCATCCAATAAAAATACCCTGGATCATATTTATGCCGGTAACGGTAATTTTGTGGGGGACGGGATCCGCCAGGCGCTGATGGCGCGTGCCGGATTTGAAAAAACCGAACGTGATAATGTCTACAACGGGATGACCCTGCGTGAATATGCCCGTATGTCACTGACTGAACGGGGTATTGGGGTTTCCAGTTATAACCCGATGCAGATGGTCGGTGCGGCGTTCACACACAGTACGTCTGACTTCGGTAATATTCTGCTGGATGTTGCGAACAAAGCCATTCTGCAGGGCTGGGAAGATGCCCCTGAAACCTATGAACAGTGGACGCGGAAAGGTCAGTTGTCTGATTTTAAAATTGCCCATCGTGTGGGTATGGGGGGCTTCAGTGCTCTGCGTCAGGTGCGTGAAGGGGCGGAATATAAATACGTCACCACCGGAGATAAACAGGCCACTATTGCACTGGCGACCTATGGCGAGCTGTTCAGTATCACCCGTCAGGCCATTATCAATGATGATCTGAATATGCTGACCGATGTCCCGATGAAACTGGGCCGTGCGGCGAAATCCACTATTGCCGATCTGGTTTATGCCATTCTGACGTCTAACCCGAAAATCTCCACAGATAATGTAAGTCTGTTCGATAAAGCGAAACATGCAAACGTACTGGAGAGCGCTGCAATGGACGTGGCATCGCTGGATAAAGCCCGCCAGTTGATGCGCGTTCAGAAAGAGGGGGAGCGTCATCTGAATATTCGTCCTGCGTTCGTACTGGTACCGACGGCGATGGAGTCTGTTGCTAACCAGGTCATTCGCTCCTCAAGTGTCAAGGGGGCTGACATTAACGCCGGTATTATTAACCCGGTGAAAGATTTTGCGACCGTTATTGCAGAGCCTCGTCTTGATGATAACAGCCAGACCACCTTCTACCTGGCTGCGTCAAAAGGCTCCGATACGATTGAAGTGGCTTATCTCAACGGTGTGGATACGCCATATATTGATCAGATGGAGGGCTTCAGTGTGGATGGCGTGACAACGAAAGTGCGTATTGACGCCGGTGTCGCGCCAGTTGATCACCGCGGTCTGGTGAAATGTACGGCGTAAACGTCGCAGATAACAACTCTGATGGCCCGTAAGGGCTTTTTTTGTACCTGAAATCAGCCCCTGAACGGGGCTGTGCGGAGACAGTTATGGCAAAGAATTTTGTAGAAGAAGGAAAAACGGTGGCGATTGTTGCCAGTGCAGCCATCAGCAGCGGAGATCTGGTGCAGGTGGGGGATGTTTTTGCGGTGGCGCTGACCGATATTCCACAGGGTGAAACAGGCGACGGCCTGACCGAAGGTGTGTTTATGCTGCCTAAGCTGAAAACGGATGACATGAAAACGGGTAAGAAGGTTTATCTGAAGTCCGGAAAAGTTCAGCTGACTAACAGCGGCTCTGATCCGCTGGTCGGGGTTGTCTGGGCAGATGCCGGAACCAGTGCAGAAGAAGTGCCGGTAAAACTCAATGTCTGATCCCTTTTCCCGGCTGGCAGCGCGTATGGATGCGATCACGGTCAGAAAGATGGGAAAGACAGCCTCGATTAATGATGTCGATATGACTGTGATCCCGGGAGAAACACTGGCAGAGCTGAATGCTCTGTCCGGACCTGCGGTCTCTCTGGTGGTGTTTTCTTCGGGATACCGCCCACGGCGCGGGGATCGCGTTGTTTATGACGGACAACAATGGACGGTCACACGGCATGAACGTTTTAACGGTAAGCCAATGATCTTTATTGAGTAAAGAGGTGTGGGATGAAGGGGCTTGAGAATGCCATCCGTAATCTGAACAGCCTTGATACCCGTATGGTGCCACAGGCCAGCGCATGGGCGATAAACCGTGTGGCACAGAAAGCGGTCTCGGTCGCCACCCGGCAGGTTGCCGGGAATACCGTTGCGGGAGATAACCAGGTGAAAGGGATCCCCCTGAAACTGGTACGTCAGCGTGTCCGGGTGTTTAAAGCCAGTCCGTCAGGAAAAATGACGGCCAGGATCCGCGTTAACCGGGGCAATCTGCCCGCTATTAAGCTGGGGACAGCCCGGGTCAGACTGGCCCGGCGTGGTGGAAAACTGCAGTACCGTGGCAGTGTGCTGAAGGTGGGTAAATATCTTTTCCGGGATGCGTTTATTCAGCAACTGGCGAATGGTCGTTGGCATGTGATGCGGCGTATTGATGGCAAAAATCGTTACCCCATTGATGTGGTGAAAATCCCGCTGTCCGGACCGCTGACACAGGCATTTGAAGATGCCCGCGACCGCATCATTGCTGCGGAAATGCCGAAACAGCTGGGGTATGCACTGAAACAACAACTGAGGTTATGGCTGACCCGATGAACCGACATACACAAATCCGCCAGGTCGTACTGGCACGCCTTCGGGAACAGTGTGGAGACAGCGCCACGTTTTTTGACGGGCTTCCGGCATTTGTTGATGCGCAGGAACTGCCTGCCGTGGCGGTGTGGCTGAGTGATGCTCAGTACACCGGAAAAATGACGGATGAAGATGACTGGCAGGCTGTTCTGCATATTGCTGTCTTCATCCGGGCACAGGCACCGGATTCAGAGCTGGATATGTGGATGGAGAGCACCATTTTCCCGGCCCTGAATGATGTACCGGCACTTTCCGGACTCATCGACACCCTGATCCCACTCGGTTTTAACTATCAACGTGATAATGAGATGGCCACCTGGGCGATGGCGGAAATCACGTACCAGATCACGTACACGAATTAAGGAGGTGGCAATGACCACACCAAATCCACTGGCAAAAACGAAAGGTGCGGGAACGACGTTCTGGATGTACACCGGCAAGGGCGATGCGTTTGCGAACCCTTTATCGGACACTGACTGGCTGCGTCTTGCGATGGTGAAGGATCTGCAACCTGGCGAAATGACCGCTGATGCAGAAGATGACACTTATCTCGATGATGAAGATGCAGACTGGAAAACGACAACCCAGGGGCAGAAATCCGTCGGTGATACTTCGGCGACGCTGGCCTGGCGTCCGGGTGACAGCGGACAGAAAAGACTGGTTCAGTTGTTCGACTCCGGTGAAGTCTGCGCGTTTCGTATCAAATATCCCAACGGTACTGTTGATGTTTTCCGTGGCTGGCTGAGTTCACTGGGTAAAACCATTGCCTCAAAAGACGTGATGACCCGCACAGTGAAAATCAGCGGTGTGGGGCGTCCGTATCTGGCAGAGGAGGGCACTGAAACCGTGGGCGTTACCGGGCTGACGGTGGCACCGGCATCTGCCAGTGTAAAAGTGGGAGCAACCACCACGCTGACCTTTACAGTAAAACCTGACGGAGCCAGTGACAAAGCGATCAGTGTGCATTCGACAGATCCACAGACAGCCACTGTGACCCTGAACGGGCTTGTGGCCACGGTGAAAGGCGTGAAGCAGGGCAGTGTCAGCATTGTGGGCATGACTTCTGACGGCGATTTTGTGGCAGTGGCTACGGTGGCTGTCAGCGCCGCAGGTTAACAGGACGATACTCATCATTTGCCCCGGTTATCCGGGGCTTTTTTGCAGGTGGAGAACATGATGTTTCTGAAACAGGGCACGTTTAATTATGAAAAACAGTCCGTGGTGCTCAGTGAGCTGTCCGGGCTGCAGAGAATTGAATATCTGGCGTTTCTTCAGCAGCGAACGGCAAAGTTTGATGCCGAAGAGGGAGAACTGCCGGAGGCTGAACGACAGATTGCTTTTCTGCGGATGGGGATGGATATCAATGCCTGGCTGGTTTCCCGCTCACTGTGGAATGCGGATCAGTCTAAGGATGTAGAGACGCTTTGCGCATCCGTTATTACAACATGGTCGTATGATGCCCTGGGTGCGGGGGCGGAGATGGTTCTGTCGCTGAGCGGTATGGGGGCCATTGAGAATGCCGGGGATTTGGAGCATGAGGTGCTGACGCCGGAAAAGTCCTGACGCGGGAAATGCAGTTTGTCATGCGGCTTGCCCGGGAGTTCCGGCGGGCAGACTGGCGGCGGATGCTGTCGGAAATGTCGGCCACTGAGCTTGGTGAGTGGGGCGATTATTTCCGGATGCAGAGCTTCAGTGATGTGTGGATGGATGCGCAGTTTGCCTCGCTGAAGGCATTGATCGTGAGAATGGTGTCCGGCAGCAGTGATGCTGCGGTGGCTGATTTCAGCCTTTTACCGGAAGAGAACGGGATACCGGAGCGAACGGACGAAGAACTGATGCATCTTGGGGAAGGTATTTCCGGAGGTGTGCGTTATGGACCAGATAGCCAACCTGGTCATTGATTTGGGGATTGATGCGGCAGAGTTTAAAAATGAAATTCCCCGTATCAAAAACCTTCTGAATGGTGCAGCCAGCGATGCAGAACGGTCTTCTGCCCGTATGCAGCGTTTTATGGAGCGTCAGACTCAGGCAGCCCGGCAGACAACGCAGGCGGCTTCTTCGGCTGCAACAGCCGCATCCGTCCATGCGCAGACGGTGGAGAAGAACGCACAGGCTCATGAACTCATGGCCCGCGAGGTGGAGAAAACCCGCCAGCGCATGGAGGCACTGAGCCAGAAAATGCGCGAGGAACAGGCGCAGGCCATGGCTCTGGCGGAGGCTCAGGATAAAGCGGCTGCTGCGTTTTATCGTCAGATTGACAGTGTGAAACAGGCCAGTGCGGGGCTGCAGGAATTACAGCGTATTCAGCAGCAGATCCGACAGGCCAGAAACAGTGGCGGGATTGGTCAGCAGGATTATCTGGCGCTGATTTCTGAGGTTACTGCGAAAACCCGTGTTCTTACACAGGCTGAGGAAGAGGCTACCCGACAGAAAGTGGCGTTTATCCGTCAGCTTAAAGAGCAGGCAACCCGCCTGAATCTTTCATCTTCTGAGTTGCTTCGTGCTAAGGCAGCCCAGCTGGGGGTAAGCAGTGCTGCAGAAGTGTATATCCGCAAAATGGAGCAGGCAGGAAAAGCCACGCATTCGCTGGGTCTGAAAAGTGCAGCAGCCCGCCAGGAGATAGGCGTTCTGATAGGTGAACTGGCCCGCGGCAATTTAGGGGCGCTGAGGGGATCCGGGATAACGCTGGCTAACCGTGCCGGATGGATAGACACACTGATGTCACCGAAAGGCATGATGCTTGGCGGGGTTATTGGCGGTATTGCCGCGGCCGTCTATGGTCTGGGTAAAGCCTGGTATGACGGTCAGAAGGAGGGGGAAGAATTTAACCGCCAGTTGTCGCTGACGGGGCATTATGCCGGAGTCACTGCCGGGCAGCTGTGGACGCTCAGTCGTGCTATTTCCGGGAATGGTATCACGCAACATGCTGCAGCCGGTGCGCTGGCTCAGGTGGTGGGGAGTGGTGCATTTCGTGGAAACGATATCGGTATGGTGGCGAGAGCTGCCGCACAGATGGAGCGATCGGTTGGCCAGTCGGTCAGCGATACCATAAATCAGTTTAAGCGGCTGAAGGATGATCCTGTAAATGCCGCGAAGGCTCTGGACAATGAGCTGCATTTTCTTACTGCCACTCAGCTTGAGCAGATACGTGTCCTTGGGGATCAGGGACGGTCCAGTGATGCTGCACGGATAGCCATGTCTGCACTGGCAGAGGAAACCGGTCGGCGTACTGCGGATATTGATAATAACCTCAATGCGCTTGGCAGTACGCTGAAGTATCTGTCTGATTTGTGGAGTCGTTTCTGGGATGCGGCCATGAATATTGGTCGTGAAGACTCGCTGGATGAACAGATTGCCGCTTTACAGGAGAAAGTGTCGCGGGCGAAAAGACTCCCCTGGACGGCATCATCTTCTCAGGTTGAATACGATCAGCAGCGTCTTAACGATCTTCAGGAGAAAAAACGCCAGAAGGATTTGCAGGATGCAAAAGAGCAGGCAGAGCGGAATTATCAGGAGCAACAGAAACGCCGTAATGCTGAAAATGCTGCACTGAACCGGATGAATGAAACGGAAGCAGCACGACATCAGCGTGAAATTGCGCGTATTAATGCCATGCAGTACGCCGATCAGGCTGTCAGGGATGCGGCGATACAACGTGAAAATGAACGTTACGAGAAAGCCCTGGCATCCGGTAAGAAAAAAACACGCGAAACCCGTAATGATGAGGCCACCCGGTTATTGCTGCAGTACAGTCAGCAACAGGCACAGGTGGAAGGACAGATTGCTGCTGCCAGACAGTCAGCAGGCATTGCCACGGAAAGGATGACAGAAGCGCATAAACAGCTTCTGGCTCTGCAGCAGCGCATCAGCGACCTGGACGGGAAAAAACTGACGGCAGATGAAAAGAGTGTGCTGGCCCGTAAAGATGAACTGATTCAGGCACTGACGCTGCTGGATGTAAAACAGCAGGAGCTTCAGAAACAGACGGCACTCAACGAGCTGAAGAAAAAAACAATTCAGCTGACCAGTCAACTGGCTGAAGAAGAGCGCGCTCAGCGTCAGCAACATGACCTGGATATCGCCACGGTGGGTATGGGTGATCAGCAGAGGCAGCGATATCAGGTACAACTGAGTCTTCGCCAGAAATACCAGCAACAGCTGGAGCAGTTGAGGCGGGATAGTGAGCAGAAAGGGACATATAACACGGATGACTACAGAAAGGCCGAGCAGGCGCTGACGGAGAGCCTGAACCGACAACTGAATGAGAATCGCCGTTACTGGCAACAGCTTGAAGTTGTGCAGGGTAACTGGAAAAACGGAGTCCTGCGTGCATTTCAGGATTTTACCGTGGATGCAGATAATACGGCAGAAACAGCAGAACAGGTGTTCTCGTCAGCCTTCAGCAACATGGGAAATGGCCTGGCAACTTTTGTCACTACCGGCAAACTCAATTTCAAATCCTTCACCTCTTCTGTGCTGTCAGATATGGCGAAAATCCTGGCGCAGGCAACCATGATGAAATCGATAAAAGGGATTGGCAGTGTACTGGGATTTGATCTCAGCAGCCTTTCCCTGAATGCCAATGGGGGGATTTATCAGTCTGCTGATTTGAGTCGTTACAGTGGCACGGTGGTTAACCGTCCGACGTTTTTTGCTTTTGCAAAAGGCGCGGGTGTGATGGGGGAAGCTGGACCTGAAGCCATTCTGCCACTGCGTCGTGGTGCTGACGGTAAGCTGGGGGTTGTGGCGGATATTGGTGGTTCAGGTATGGCGATGTTTGCCCCGCAGTACAACATCGAGATCAATAACGATGGCACGAACGGGCAGATAGGTCCGGCTGCCCTGAAGGTGGTTTATGACCTTGGGAAAAAAGCGGCAGCGGACTTTATGCAACAGCAGGCCCGTGATGGTGGTCGGTTAAGTGGAGCATATCGGTAATGGAGACGTTTCACTGGAAAGTGCGCCCGGATATGAATGTGGTATCAGAGCCGAAAGTGGTGACAGTGAAGCTGGGCGATGGTTATGAACAGCGTCGTGCGGCGGGACTGAATAACCAGTTGTCGACTTACAGCGTGACGATACGTGTTCGTAAATGTGAACACCCATCTTTAAAAGCCTTTCTGGAACGGCACGGTGGCGTCCGCGCATTTCAGTGGACGCCACCTTATGACTGGAAGCCGATCAGGGTGGTTTGTCGTAAATGGTCGGCAAGCGTGGGGGCGCTGTGGGTAACCATAACGGCAGATTTTGAACAGGTCGTGGCATAGGAGGCTCTGATGCAGGATATTCCACAGGAAACACATCATGAGACGACACGCCTCACTCAGTCAGCCCAGGTGGTGCTCTGGGAAATCGATCTGACAGTGGTCGGTGGAGAACGTTATTTTTTCTGTAATGAGCAGAACGAAAAAGGTGAGCCG
>OGZY01000783.1_pt1 | contig 16755 bp, 10 predicted proteins | sample 1576911 | NCBI WGS metagenome assembly OGZY01 (sample SAMEA3541488, study PRJEB24748) | human gut metagenome | biome: human gut; feature: human-associated habitat; material: faeces | place: China | collected 2012 | reverse complement strand
TTCTTTCTGTTTTTTCTTCATTTTTACTGTCCACGAAACCGGGAAGGGCACAGAAGCTTAATGAGCACTTCGGGATGCTCATAATCCTTACGGACAACCGCCCAATAGGTATTCCTGTTCTGGTTGTAAACATGGTAATCGCTGTCGCCCTCGGCGCGAATCAAATATGGTGCCCACACTGCTTCGGGATTGTTGTTCACAGTCTGGTTCAGCGGCCAGGACGGAATCCACCATGCGCCGAACACCACGCCGCTGAAGCCGGACGCAATAGACGACTGATAATCACGCGTTGCAAAATCCTCTGCAATTACGCCTTTCTGATACAACTCCGCCAGCTTGGAGAGCACTTCTTTCGTCTCCGGCATCAACGTACCATTAACAATGTTGCCCGATCCATCGTCAAACCACAGGTTGGGATAAGCGCCCAGATTGTTGAAGATCGGATCAAGCTGGCCGACGGAATTGTATGTGCCTGCAAGTCCGCCGTCCTTGTCAATCTCGATTCCGATGGTTTGACCGTTGCCCGCCATGTCCTCCTGTACAAACCGTTCGGCTATTTCAAACAAATCATCTACTGTTTCGGGACCCTCAAGCTCCAGCGCATCCAACCAGTCCTGACGCACCCATGCCATCGTGTACTGAAAGCCGGGGTTCAGCTCCGCAGCAGCCATCAAGCGTCCGTCGTTGTACGCAGTCTCCCATGCCTGCTCAACACCGCCGTAGGAATCCACCATCGCACGCAGCAGCGGACTTGCGTATTCTTCATATACATCGGTCAAATCGGCAATGAGATCTGCGTTAATAAGCTGCTGCAGCTGCAACCTGTCATTAATAATCATAATATCAGGCAATTCGCCGCTCGCAATGGAAAGCGTGATTTGCTGCCTTAAATCATTGCCATCTGTAAGGTAGAACGCGCTCTCTACATCAATATTCATGGTATCCTCAATCCACGAGGTAAAAGCGTTGTTCTCAAAATCCTCTCCGTCAGGCCAGTTAATGGTACCACCGCCACGGCCAATTGTCACTGCAACTGGTTCACTGTAGGGTGACGTCCAATCGGCAGCTTCTCCCGCACCAGTTTCGCTCGTTGAGGTTGCCGCGCTGGACGGCGAGGGGGCCGAAGCACTTGATGCCGCGCCTCCGCAGCCCGACAACAGGCCTGCAGCCAGAGCCACCGTGAGTGCCAGTGCTGTGATACGTTTCCACTTTTTCACTGTTTGTTCCTCCGTTTCTATTACTTTGCTTACACCCGTTACTGCTGTCCCAGGTTCCTTGCAGCTTTATCATAATCCATCCACATACAGCTGTGCAATTTCTATGTTTTTTCAAATACTTCACTTTTTTTGGTTCTATTTTTGTCACTTTTTTAGTTTATTTCAACTATGTATAATATTATTTTTCTTAGGTATTCCGAACCGCTGTGCCATTTTGCTCAAAGCCGTTTCAAATTTTTTCGTTTTGATTTTATCTTTTTCATTCTTAATTTTCACTCATTGAAAACAGCTTGCCATCATGTTATTTTCAACTTACCACCCATTTATTTATAATATAAGAAGAGGCATCATGAATGAAGAAAAAATTTTTACAGCTGGCAAGCGGAATATTGGCGCTGATATTTATATGCGCGTGCTGGCCCGGAGCTTTTGCGGATGCACCGGACATTGTACCTGCGTCCAGCACGGCATCTTCCAGTGCCGAAGCATCCGCTGCCAATACAGTCCTTGATGAAACTTCGGAGGACTCCGGTTCTTCGGTAGGTTCCGAAAGCTTCCAAATGTCCGAAGCACCTTCTGACACATCGGAATCGATGAAGCCTGTCACCACGCCTTCCGCCGCATCAACGCCTGAAACTGTCGCGTCAGAGGAAATAAGCGCCGACTCCGAGGCCAACAGCATTGTCGAAGCCCCGCCTTCCGATGCTTTGACGCTAACTTCTTCAAGGGCTGCGTTGGTTTCAAAAGAGCCCTTAGAAACGGCCTCTCCTTATCTGCCCGGCGCAGCGGACGATGTTCTGGCCATGGAATCCGTTTCAATATGGGATATGGAGGCACTGCCGGATGATTTATATGCAGCCGGCTGGGCCTCAGACCTGTACAGCGAATCTGGCGGTCACACGCAAGGACATATCGATCTCCTTTCCGCCCCAGGAAAAGGCTGGAACGGTACACAGGCCCTGGCTCTGGTGTATAAGAACACGAACATGGAAAATTACTGGGCGGATGTTATTTCTATCCAGCTCGCCTCCGATACCACCGCTTTAACAGATTTGAGCCATGGTACAGAATTGTGGTTTTGGGTCGACGCTTCTGCCTTTCGTTCTTCCGATTTGATGTTGGAATTAAAAATTGGAGGCCAAACCCCAGCCATCGGCGGTTCATATTATAAAATTATAAATGGGGAAAAAATAGCGGACACACTGCCCGCCGGCTATAACGGCGCGGATTATGCACGCATTCCGCTCGGCCAGGCTTATCGAGGCTGGATCGGCGTTTCTCTCGATGCTTTCGGCACAGTAAGCTCTGCAGATGTTATCAGCCTGTATATAGAGCCTTGGGGTGACAAAGACAGCGGCACACTACCACAATCCCTGTATCTGGATGCTTTTTGTCTTGTGGAATCCCCATATGAAACGATTTGGAATATGGAGAACCTGCCCGAAGGCCCCCTTGATTCCTCCTGGGTCAGTGGCCAAGGCCTAGATGCCGGCGTTGTTGAAATGCGCGGTACGGCCGCCAAAGGTAACAATGGCTCCCGCGCGCTTGAATATCACTTCAACACCAGTGGCGGAGACGCATATTGGGCCAATGGTGTCACAATTATCCCCTCAAACGACGCCTCTTTCCAGTCAGACTGGTCGTCCGGAGATACTCTCTGGTTCTGGTTGGATGCCCATGAAATCGACTGTGACATTTTGCTGGAACTCACGGTGAACAGCGTCGCACCACTCGCCGGGCAGCCCTTTTATACGCTTGCAGGAGGCATAAAAACACTGAAAACACTGGCTCCGGCCTGGGAGGGGCAAACCAATGCCCGCATTCCCGTCGCAGGCGGATACACCGGATGGATCGGTCTTCCTCTCTCTGCTTTTGCCGAACCGATCAGCGAGGTGCGACAGCTTCAACTCTATACGCAGCCTTGGGCTGGGGACATTCCCGCAGCGGACATGCCCGTTGATAAAAGCCTGTATTTCGATGATTTATGCCTGATTCGCAGCAGTGCATCGGCAGAAGAGGAGGATGCACACGGCGACCTTTTCAATCAAAATGTTGCTCCCAATGACATACTGCTCTACGTCGACACCACACAGCGCCACCAAGAAATAAAAGCTTTTGGTGTATCCGATGCATGGTGGGCCCCTGGTATCGGCACGCGAAGCAATGTCGGCGAGCTGTTGTCCTTGTTGTTCACCGACACTGGTATCGCTCTGAATAATTACCGCCACAACATCGGCGGCGGCGTTCTGCCCGATCGCTCTGACGCAGACAGTTATGACCAAGCTTGGCGTGCACCCTATTCTCCTTTGGCTCCAGACGGAAGCTATGACATTACTCGCAACGAAGGTGGTTACGCGGTACTTCAAAGTGCAAAAGCACTGGGAACCATCGATGATTTTACGCTGTTTATCAACAGCCCGCCTTCTACCATGACGGTAAGCGGGCGTACTTGCGCTAATCCAGGGCAGACTGTTTCCAATTTGAAAAAAGAATGCTACGATGATTTTGCCTCCTACGTGACAGACGTTGTAGAATTGTACTTGGCCGACGGCGTTAAGGTAAAATATGTAAGCCCGGTAAACGAACCTCAATGGGCTTGGGACGGCGGACAGGAGGGTTGCCATTATGAACCGGACGAAGCCTTTGAAATTTGCAGGCTCGTGATCCAGACAATGAAAGAACGCGCACAAAGCAATCCTGCATTAAAAAACGTTAAGGTCAGCATGCCGGAAACAGCCCAATGGGGCAACAGCGCCTATACAAATGACCTTTACAACAAAATGATCTCCGATCCCGAGGTGGCCCCCTATATTGACCATTTCTGCGGGCATTCATATGGAGCCAATGCCGCTACTAAAAAAGGCGTTGCCGCGTTTATTCAAAATGCTACTGTACAGTTGCCAATCCATCAATCCGAATGGGGCTGTTCCTATGGATACCCTGCGTTGGGCATCGATACTGCAGTAGAACTAGGCCGTGTGTTATATGAGGATCTCACCATACTGAATGCAGAAAGCTGGAGCTGGTGGATCGGAGTCTCCCACTATAACTACTCCGACGGACTTATTTATGTAAACGACAGAAACGAAAGTTATGATGTCTCCAAGCGCCTGTGGGCTTATGGCAACTATTCCAAATTCATCAAAGGATTTACGCGCGTTTCACTTGATGAATATTCTCTGCCAGATGGCGTGTACGCTTCCTGCTACGTAAGCCCTAATAACGACAATCTTACCTATATCCTCGTAAATGAAAACGCTTCTGAGAAAACCTTCACTTTCGCCGGACTGCCTTCCGATTGGGTCGCGCAGGTATACGAGACTTCTGCCCGGCGAGACTGTTCTCTGCGTGGTACTATGCGCGCCGGAAATGGTTATTTGCTGCCTGGAAAATCCATAACGACTTTTGTGTTTGACGGGATTGATTTGTCCCTTGTGGCAAACGGAACAAATCCCGATACGCCGCCTGCTCCAGTTTTACCACCTGTAAATCCAGAGAACGGACAGAGGGAGGAGATTTCCGAGGTCTTTACATTCCAAGGATTAGCGCCCATGCATTTGGAAACGCCCGAAGACCACACGGTTCCCGGATTATTTTATGTTGTGGATCCTACGCACAATATAAATGACTGGAACGGACCTAAAAGCAACTTCGCGTTGAACTACCTGTACAATGCCGACATCGCCAACGGCAGCACGCTGGACAATGGTGAAGGACTAAAATGGACGGTTTTGGAAACGACACCTCGAACTTCGGAGCTTTGCTTTGAATTGGCCAACGACCCCAGCGGCCATTCTGTCCAGGACTGGACAGAAGCCAAGGCATTAGACTTTTATATCGATCTAAGTACATACGGCAATGAAACCACTGGCCTTTATCTCAGGCTGACGGAAAAAGACTCAAGAGACGGTGCAGACGCACAGGAAATCTGGACACTGAATCCTGCTGGATATTTTTGGATCAAAGACAGCCTTAATCAATGGACTCCTCAAGCAATGACTGGAGAACGAATGGATATTCCTGCCGGGTACAAAGGCTGGATACGCTTGATGCTGGACGAGCGCAGCCTTAATCCCGTTGGTTGGACAAGCCCTGTAAGCGGCATTTTTGAACACACCTGTGTCACTCATCTTTGGTTCGGATTGGAAAACAAAGGTGCAGCCGGCGATACGGCATGGATCGATGCATTTTCCGTAGTGCGCGATGTTGCTGATGATACTGAATCCGAAAGCTCTCCTGACCCCAGCATTTCTTCCAGCACATCCGATACATCCTTTGGAACAGGCAGTACCTCCAGCCTTACTTCTGCTTCAAACAGCGACATATCCTCCCTCGCTGGCGGCGCTGATGCGCAGGCTACGCCTTCAAGTACGCAAACCGGTGACTTGTTCCCACTTTATCCTCTATTGCTGTGCGTGATGTTTTCTGTCGCAGCCCTCGCTGTCCTTTTGTTCTATAAAAGACATCACTCATCTTAATCAGATAAAAAAACACGGCGGGGCTGAATGCCTCGCCGTGTTTTTTATTTTTCCATATTTGACAAATTATTCATTTGTTCTCTGCTGATTTATTGGGAGCCGTACCGTTACTGCCGTTCCCTTTCCTTTACAACTCTCAAAGAATAGGCCATAGCCCTCGCCGGCATAAAGCAGGATACGCTCATGTACATTACGCACCCCATATCCACCCGTTTCTTTTTTCAAAATTTCTTTCAAAGCTTTCTCATCCATCCCGGCACCATTATCTTCAACGATTAACAGAAGATCTCCCCCGCTGGGACGCGCTGATACCCGGATTATACCACCTCCCTCCTCACGCATATCCACTCCATGGCGCACCGCGTTTTCCACGATTGGCTGAAGCACCATATTAATCATGGAGATATCTTCCATCTCCTTTGGAATGTCATATATTACTGTAAAGCTTTCTCGGTGCGCTGCCTGTTGGATGTCCAGATAGGAACGAATATTGCGAATCTCATCCCTCAACAAAATCGATTCCTGTCCATCATTGAGCATTGTGCGATAGTACTCTGCCATATTGTTTGCAATATCGCTGATTACAGGTACATCTTCACGGATGGCTTCCCAGCTGATGAGTGAAAGAGTATTATACAAAAAATGCGGCTTTATCTGCGCACGCAACAACGCCAGTTCTTGCTCCCGCTGCAATACGCTGCTGCGGTATACATCGTCGATTAAACTGTTGAGCATCTGCATTACATCCCGAAAACCTTGTTCCAATTGACCGATTTCATCTCGCCCCTCTACAACAACCTCCACTGACAGATTTCCCGCCCTCACTTGATTCATCGTCTTCCCCAAGCCTTCTACACGGCGGCTGAGACGCACAGCGAAAACGCCTGTCAACCATACCAGCCCTACACAGCAAACAATAACCAGCATTACCAGTGCGAGCAACGTATATATGGGAAGCCCCACAACTTTCTGTTCTGATACAAGGATATATAACGTCCATCCACAGATAAGCGGCTGCGCCGCTGTAAGATATGTATCCCCAGCAATCCGCACGCGCCCCTGCTCCGCCTGCATCACCTGCTCTTCCGCATTTTCTTCCTTTTCTATATTTGACAAAGGCCGCAAAACTGCTCCGTTTTCATCCGCAAGAAAATAGTCCAGATCATAACTTTCCCATCTGCCACCGTCTACAACATCGTCCAACGCCAGAGAACATACCAAATAGTTGTCCGGCGCTGCAGTGCTTGGTGGAATAAAGTGATAAACAGCTACTGCTTTATCATCCTGTACGGTCCAAAACAGTCGATAGCGCTTACTGGCCCTTATGTACCAAGGTTCTCTCTCAATAGCCGCAAGCGGTTGGATATACTCGGAGCGTCCCGTCAAAATTTCATTTTCAGAGTAAAAGGTGATCTGCTCAATCTCATCAGACTGCAGCCGCACCAAGTTCAGTTGGCGCAGTAAGACACGGCTCAAATCTTCATATAATTCGTAGTAATCCGCTTTGGGCGAATGAAGCGCTGCAGATATTTCCGAATTACTGATGAGGAAGGACATGGAACGCTCACACATCTCTACAGCGTTGTCAAAACTCGCGCCTGTCTCCCATGCCATTTTTGATGTCATTCGAGTACCCTGTACTACAAGATCGCGCCGTACTGCCCAATAGGTGAGTATTGTTAAAAGGCTCATTGCAATCAACACAATAGGCAGATAGGACAGGAACAGCTTGCGTCGAAACGTCCCCTTCCCCACTTTCATAGTAAAAGTCCCCGATCACGTAGACGGCGCACGGATAAGGCCTGCCTTCGCGGATTCTGCTCCAAAATAAACGGTCCATTAAAACCCGCGCCATCCAAAAACGAAATTTCAGAAAGCCAATCGATTGTCCCTTCAAACAACGCCTCATGCAAATCGTTCATCTGGTCATTGTCATGTACATGCACACTGCCAAGGCGCATAATATTCTCACGCAAAATGCATTTACCATATTCGTCGATATTGCCATGTCCATAGTCGTAACATAGTTTTAACGCCGTTGAGTCTATCGCTCCTAGTATTCGCGTAAAATCACTAGGTCTGTCTCCCAGCATACGCTGTTCCGCATGGATGGGGCGCGGATACAAATTCTCAACATGTATATCCACGCCCAGTTTTTCTCCTGTATCTGCCAACTCCTTTATCACTGGCAACAGCGCCTCCCGGTATGCAATATGCTTGATTCGCGTTCCTCCGCTGCCCCAGCCCAGATGAAAATTCAAGAAACGGAGCCCCAACTGTGAAGCGAGCAGAATATGTTCGCGTGCGATTTCAAGCCACACCGCACGCACGCGTGGTGTTTTTTCAGCAAGATTCACCTTATAGGCATGTGCACTAAAAGAAGCATTCGGATACGCACCCCGTATCTTGGCCATTGCCTCTTTCAGCCAAACTGTATCAGAAAGCGGCTTGTCAGAAAGGCCTCCGAATTGCACGTGTTCCACAGGCGCATTCACGGTCTTCCATGCCGTCAGATGTTCATCCAACTCTTTGCGCTTTGCGCTCATGCCAAGTACCATCTTCGTACCCTCTCAATTTTGTTCTCGAAATTCTACAGGTGTCATACCAAATTTATTTTTAAACACAGTATAAAAATAAGGTAGATTTGTATATCCAACACGTCGCCCCACATCTGCTATGCGAATGGTTGTGTCTGCCAATAGCTCCCGCGCACGCTGCATACGATAATCCCGGATATAATTCACCAGGCTCACTTTCATTTCTTTCTTAAATAGCGTACTCAGATAACACGGAGTTAAATAAACCTTTTCTGCAATATATTCCAGTCCTATATCATGGTCGTATTCCGCTTCAATGATATCTTTTACTTTTCTTATGATTTTGCGCGGTTGCACTTTTTCCTGTTCTGTTACCTGCAAGTTTGTATATTGGTGCCCGTCATCCTCCATATCGGATGTCGCATTCTCATGCTGCATCTGGCAGCCTGCATGCAATCGAAAAATCAGTTCTTCAAATTTACTGGCCCGTACAGGTTTAAGCATATAGCTGGTGACCCCTGCATCTATTGCTTTCTGAGCATATTCAAACTGGCTGTGTGCACTAAAAATAACAGTTTTCATTTCCGGGCGCAACTCGCGTGCCCGCAAGCACAGTTCAAGGCCATCCATAAACGGCATTTCAATATCTGTCATCAAAATATCTATCTCTGCTCCTTGCTGCAGACGTTCCAAAGCTGCTGCACCATTCGGCGCATCTTCTATCTCAAGGCCTAATCCCGTTTTTGCAATAAGATACTTCATTCCCTCGCGTTCCGCCCATTCGTCATCCACAATCATAATTTTACTCATACTGCCTGCTCCTCTCATTGCTTTATCTGGCCGGAATGGAAAAATACGTCTTTCGCCATTATGTCACATTGTGATATATTATATCATACGATTCCTTTTTTCGCTTGTCAACCTATCATTCCCCCTAGATATCCACCTACCGTCTCGCCAAAAAGCAAAAAAGCAAAAGCAAATCAAAAAAATATGAAATTGTTGCCCGTCTGAGGCACATGCTACAATATGGTTAAAAAGCAGGTATATATCCTTTCATACATTTGTTTTTAGAAAGGTTGGGATCTTAATGGTTGCCACACGAAAAAAGGTCACACTGGATGGAACATGGTACTTCTCTATTCCCGACGGCTCGCTTGAGCCGCGGAAAGTACCGGGCTCATACCCTTGTGTTGGAGAATCTTCTTATACTCGGTCGTTCACTTGGTCTCCATCACATGGGAAGCGGCTATTTTTATGCTTTGAGGGAATCGCCTATGAGGGCATACTTTATTTAAATGGAAAAAAACTGGGGGAGATGCTTCCCTACTCGGAATATCGCTTTGAAATCACTCAGCAGGTCCTGCCGGGTGAAAACCAAATTCGGCTTGATATCCATGATTTAGACGCGGTCTTTGGCCCTGCAGAAGGCTGGAAAAGCTACAGCGGTATCATCCGCAGCGTCTATCTGGAACAGACCGAAGCCTCCTTGCTGGAGGATATATTCTTTTTTAACGGCCCCTGCGTGGATGATACAGCCGACTGTATAGTCCGCGTACAGCTGAATGGCCCCATTGAAGGGACAATGGTATCCGCAGTACTGTCACAAAATGGCGAAGCGGCATCATCTTCGGAATGCGATTCTTCTGCCGATGTCTTTGACATACATCTTTCTGTGCCGCATCCGAGGCTATGGTCTCCGGAATCTCCCACTCTTTATACGCTGCAACTTTCTTTAAATCAAAATGATGTTTGCCTCGACATGCAGACTCTTACGGTTGGCATTAAACAATTTGAAGCGCGCGGTAACCAATTTTATTTGAATGGGAAGCGTATTTTCATCGCGGGTGTCTGTCGTCACGATTTATGGACAGACGAAGCAGGGTTTACCATGACGGACGATGACATTGAAACCGACCTGCAGATGATTAAGCAAACCGGAGCAAATTTTGTCCGGCTCGTTCATTATCCGCACGACAAGCGCGTATTGGAAGCAGCAGACCGTATTGGATTACTGGTAAGTGAAGAACCCGGCTTATGGTGGTCTGATTTAAGTGATAAAGCCATCACCGGGCGAGCGCTGGAGGTTCTCCGACGTATAATGTTAAGAGACCGCAGTCATGTGAGCGTTGCATTTTGGCTTTCTTTTAACGAATGTGTGTTTACTCCAGAGTTTCTTGCAGACGCCGCTCGTCTGGCGCGTCAAATGGATCCCACTCGTTTGATTTCCGGTGCGAACGCAATGAGTGTGGCGCTCACAAAAGAGTTGTTTGACGCCAATGGTTTTGATTTCTATACTTTTCATCCTTACGGCTGCGACCCACAGCACGTCTCCGGTGGGTACGGTTCAGACCGTGAAACTTCTTTGCACACTATATTTGAAACTTTGTGCGATAAGCCCCTTGTATTCACTGAATGGGGAGGCTATTATGTGCATGACAATCCTAATCTTTTCCGTTCTTTTTGTCGTGAAATGTTTTCCGCCTTTCATGCCGAAAAGCCTTTGCTCGCCGGCATGTGTTATTGGGCCTGGCAGGATATCTACGAAGCACAACGCGGCGAACCTGCTTGTGTAGATGGTATTTTGGAGGAAGGCCTGGTCTCTATAGACAGAAAGCCTAAAATGAATTACTTTACCTTTACCCAAATGCTTACGGAATTCCGTTGTCCCCCTCGCGAGCCTTCTTATTCACTGGCTGCCTTCGGAGCTGGTCAGCCGTCTGCCCGTTACACGCCTTTTCCCCTAACCGGCCGCGATACAATACAGCAAAAGCAAGCATGGGAAGCTGCAATCGCTGCGTCACTTCCCATGCAAAAGATGTTCTTTAAAAAAATGCGCCAGCTTCCCCATGGTCCTGCTCTTTCCCACCCCATTGCCCGCTTGGGTTCTCTCATCACAGATATTCCTGCCGGACGGCCTATAGTTGCGAGCACACAAACAGGCCCTCTCTGTTTCCACATTGAACAGCCCGCACGCGCATTATGGTTCATCGGACAGTGCACGCTGGGATATGGCTGGCCAATCTCCGGCACACGCACCGAAACAGTTGGCCGATACCTTCTCGTTTACACCGATGGTGAAACCGTGGAGGTACCGTTGCGCAATGGCCTAGAAACTGCCACCGTTTTGGGATTGGAGGGTCCTACTGCCATTGAGCCGCGTGCCGCGTACACTTCTCGTGCTTTTTCTTTCCATTATGATAAAAACTGGGAGGTATTTCATGCCGGACTGTTGCGTGTTCCTGTCTCTGCAAAGAAAACATTGTGCCAAGTTACTGTAGAAATAACAAATGCTTCATATGCATTGCTGCTTTACGGTATCACAATTGAAGATATGTAACTCATTGAAACTTTTCTATTTTCCGTTGTATAATAGCATTTAATAAATCTTGTACCGTGCATCAGACAATTCGGAGGAAAACAAAACATGAAAGCCGCCCAACATGCGTTAATGCGGAATATGAATACCCTTACAGTCCTGAACCATCTGCGCACGGCTGGTCCCTGCACCAAACGGCAGCTTCAAGCTGCTACCGGGCTCAGCTGGGGTGCGATTTCCAACATTACCGCACAGCTCATAGAATGCGGTCTATTGGTGGAAACGCATTCTCCCGGCACCCTTCCCGGACGTTCCCCGGCTTGCTTGGATTTTTCTCCCTTGTGTGGACTTGCTGCCGGTGTAGATATCAACGTGACCGGCATCACGGCACTCCTCGCAAATTTACGCTGCGAAACTGTATCGATTTTACACGTTCCTCTCCAGTCATTGTCGAAAGACAGTATTTTAAATCAGCTGTTGGAAACACTACATGTGCTGTTGGATAAAGCTCACATTCGTCCGGAAAATTTGCTTGGAATCGGAATTTCCATGCAGGGCTCTGTAAGCCGTGACGGTTCTTTGTCCATCTATTCTCCATTTTTTGTTGATTGGCATAACGTACCGCTGCGAGAAATATTGCAGAATGAATTTGATACTTTCATCCATGTGATGCATGATCCTAATTGTATGGCGCTCGCCGAACAGTGGATCGGCCTTGCAAAAGACATCGAGGACTTTGCGCTTTTGCGTCTTTCTACCGGAATCGGGCTCAGTTATGTCGCAGGAGGGCAGCTTCTGATGGGTGCCACTGGCACTGCCGGTGAATTTGGCCATCTCACGGTAAATCCCTGTGGCCCGATATGCTCCTGCGGCAACAACGGCTGTTTGGAGGCCTATGCCTCCAGACGTGGTATTCTTGCCCGTTTATCAGAGAAAGACTCTAAAGGATTATTTCATTCGTTTCCCGAAACACCAATGGATAGTGAAATGCGTCTGCAGAGACTCGCTCTCCAGGCACGGTCAGGGGATCCACATTCGCAAAAACTCTTCACCGAAGCCGGTTTTTATTTGGGAGTAGGCATAGCCGCCCTTGTAAACCTTTTAAATCCCGAACGAATCATTATTGCTGGCGAAATGGTTTCTTATCAAGATTTGTTCTGGAGTGAAATGCAGCGTGCCGCCAAGCAGCATGTTTGGCGTTTTTCCCCTTTGGATATTGTAGTCTCTTCTTTGCCTATGTCTTCGCCTGCACTGGGTGCTGCGATATACTTTATCAAGCGGGCATTCACCGGAGAAAGCTCGGCTCTATTGCCCAATGACTGGATATGACTCATCTCAAAAAAGAATAGTTCTTCGCTGGGCCATACTCGATAAAAGCACTTGAATGGATACAATTGGGGAAGAGGACTTCTGGTTACAATGCTGATAAAATTATTTTTCAACAAACACATGGTATTATCCGCTTCATTTTTATTAGAGAAATGATTTTTGACTCTCTTGAAACTTTTTAATACAGCTAATCCATCAATATACGAATCAGCTTTCCTGTAATTAAAGATTTCATCCCCCTACTTTTGAAAATAATTTGTTGGATTTATCTTCTGACCTTTTTCCCTCACCTCAAAATGCAAATGCTTGCCAGTGGAATTCCCTGTACTGCCCACGTATCCAATCACCTCGCCCTGTTGTACCTGCTGGCCCGCTGTGACGGCGATGGCCAAACAGTGTGCATACAGTGTTTCCATCCCGCCGCCGTGGTCCAGCTTGACATGATACCCGTAGCTGCCGCCCCAAGGGTCAGTTCCGTTGGCAACAGTCACAGTACCGTCTGCCGCCGCGAGGATGGGCGTGCCCTGTGGGGCCGCGATGTCTGTTCCGCCGTGATAGCTCATCTCTCCTGTGAACGGGTCTTGCCGGTAACCAAAAGGAGAGGTGATCGTGAAACTCTGCGGTAAAGGCCACGCAAATATACCGGTCCCTATCCAGTCGGTATCCGGGTCGATGATCTGTCCGCCGCCGCTGACATAGCCGCCCAGCAGTTCCATCCAGAGCGCGTCATACTGAGAATCAGACAGCAACGCGAGCTGCTCATTCTGGCGCGGAGTGAAGCCATATGCCACCGCCATCTCCGCAGCGGTTTTGTGCGCCACTTTGATTTCCAACACCGTTTCTGACACAGTCACCCATTCCGTAATCTCGTTTCCGTCCTCGTCCGTGGTGATGATCTCTTCCTCATGTTCCACCGTGCGCGTGCTGTGGCTGATCTGGTGCATATCCGCCAGAATAGCCCGCAGCTGCTCCAGCTGGACATCATCCAGCGCCACGACCTGCTGGCCGTGCCCGTCCGTCGCCATGTCTGCAGCGAACACCGCCAGCACATCCTCCCACGGGATGGCCACCGAATTGTTCGTGGATATATATTCCACTCGGTCGTGCGGGATTGTCGCTTCAATCCCTTTGAGCTTCCGGTAGTATTCCTCATTCAGCGTCTGCACTGCTTGCTTCAGCGTCATCCCTTTTCCGGTCGGTTCAGCCGAAAAGAAAATACCGAACGCCGAGCCTGCCACCAGAGCAATCAAACAGATGAGCAGAACGATGCACAGCGAAACTCCGCCGCCCGCTGCCAGCGCAGCTGCAAGGCTTTTGGCCGCCGCAATACAGGCTTTGGCAGTATTGGCCAGCGCCCGGCCTGCCGTCCTCGCTGTTTTCTGCGCAGCTCTTGCAGCCTGCTTTGCCCGCTGTGCCGCCTGTTTCGCCGCGCGTGCGGTTTGCCGGGTGGCCGTGTGGATTTCCCGCGGCGTCTTTACCGGCTGGCGTTCGGCCTTTACGGCAGGCTTGCCTGCCCTGGGGCCGTGCGCCGCGCCCTGTTGTGTGCGCGGCGTGCCTGGGCTTTTCTCCTTGAGCTGACGCGCCGACGGGCCGCCATGGCCGCTGGCAGTGTGCTCCCGCTGCTTCTCCAGCCGGTGCGCGCGCCGGTCTGCAGCCTTGCGGCCTAGTGCGCGGCAAAGCATGTTCCCGCCACTGGAGACGACCTCCCGTCCCCTTTCTCCTGTTTTTCTCAACAGCTGAGCCCCAGCACTTTCTTCCGAAGCAGCCTGATCCGCACCGCCCATTCCGTTCTGCGCCGCATGCAGCAGCTGCTCTTTTTCCTTTTCTTTGGCGGCCAACAAGCCTTTCCTGGCCAGTTCTTTCGGAGCATGGCGAAGCGTTTTGGGCAGTTCTGCCCCGGCATGATGTTCTTTTGTTTTAATATCCTTCAGCAGAATCCCTCCAAAAAGAAAAACAGCGCCCGTGAGGATCTCTCCTCACGGGCGCTGCCTATACATATATACAAGGTCATATCTCTGTTATGCGTGCTTTGCGCGGTCGTTCAATTCAGTCTTCTTCGCGTCATTCCAGCGGTCCACCGTCCCCACAAGATAGCCTGTGATGCGGCGGATACGCTCAAACCTCACGCCTTTCCCGGCGCGCTCTGCATTGCCGATGTTGTTGTTTTCCATATACCATCCTCCTCCTGACCGCTATATATAGTACCCCTATTCCAGCGAAAAATCAAGATGGAGCCTTCATGTTATCGGCCTGTTATGGAAGGAAAATTTTTTCAAAAACAACTGAGACTCTTCCGGCCTCAACCTTTTCCGTTGTTCAAAACTTTTCATCAGGCTTCGTCGTCATCAGCTGATACAGCTTTGTATTTTTCGGAAAACTGTTTTCGAATGGGATGATCGCCCCGCCGCATCGAATGAGCCCGTGGCCCGCGGGCACGTTGGTGATATACGACAGCTGGTTCTCTGAAATGTTCAGCAGCTTTGCCAGCTCCTCCCGGTCCGTCGCCGCCTGGTTGAGCATCACCAGCAGCTCGCTGTTGGCCAGCATGAGGCGTGCGGTGTCTGAGCGCAGGATTTCGTCCACGTTCTGCGATATCGCCGTGATGAACGCATTGTATTTGCGCATCCGTTTGAACAGGCGGTAGAAAAACTCCGCGCTGAAAGAATAGCGGAACAAAATGTAGAATTCATCGGCCAGTATCCACGTGCGCTTTCCCCGCCGCCAGTTGCGGATCACACGGTTGAAAATGGCGTCCAGCGTCACCACCATGCCCACGGGCCGCAGCTGTTCATCCAGCTCCCGGATATCGTAGCACAGAATGCGCGCACCAGTGTCCACATTGGTCTGATGGGCAAAGATGTTCAGGCTGCCAGTGGTGTACAATTCCGACGCCAATGCGAGGTCATGTGCTTCTGCCTCGGGCTGCTCCAGCAATACCCGGCGCAGGTCTACCAGCGTGGGCGGCGCGCCACGATACCCGCCGCGTATATATTCCCGGTACACCAGCCTTGCACAGCGGTCCAGAATAGACCTCTGCTTTGCCGTAAGGCCGTTTTCCGTCAGCGGCTCAAAAACAGACAGGATGAGTTTCACCTTGTCTACCAGCGGGTTCTTTCCCTCGCCATACGCCCTGTCGATATCCAGTGCATTGAGGTGGATGCTGCTGTGCGGGGAAATGGGCAGCACCTCGCCGCCCAGCGCCTTGACCAGCTGGCCGAAGTCGACTAAGTCGGCGGGATTACTCCCGCTTTCTCGTCTAAGAACCGTACGTGAGCGTTTCCACTCATACGGCTCAAGCATTTCATCACGCTTTCGCGCGGCGCTCCAAGAGAATTTGCTGGCAATGCTTATGGACGTAAGCCATATTGCGCACCTCGTCCTTGCCGCCCATGGATTTCGGGACTTTGAAGAAAATCTCCCTCTCGTCCCCGATGTCCATGGGGAGTCCACAGTGATAGCAACACCCTTTTTGGTTCTTCCAGACCTGCTTAAAACGTCCGGACAGGCGCTCCATTCCATGCCTGAATTTCCGATTTGTGAAGTATTGGGTGTCAAAGTAGGGGTTTGCATCCATTCGTACCTTGGTATGGCGGATAATCGGGATACTGTCTGTTCGCTGAAGCACTTTGTCCTCGGTGGAGAACACCCAATTCCGGTTACCTCTACGGCGCCAATAGTTGGTGGAGACCCACCATCGTCCCTTGTGAGGATGGCGACGTTTCGCCCACTGCCATAGTAATTCATAGAGAGTGTAGTCGATATGGGAAAATGCTTCACTGGCGCAGACCGACTGGTGATAATTTGCCCAACCACGGATCAGCCGGTTCAACACTCCAATCAGGACTTCCTGCTTCCACGCCTTACCGCGTCCGAGG
>OGZY01000772.1_pt1 | contig 16900 bp, 19 predicted proteins | sample 1576911 | NCBI WGS metagenome assembly OGZY01 (sample SAMEA3541488, study PRJEB24748) | human gut metagenome | biome: human gut; feature: human-associated habitat; material: faeces | place: China | collected 2012 | reverse complement strand
AAAAATCAGCATAAACTTTCAACTTTTTGTGTCCAAAGTATTGACATAGGTCCAGTTTCTGTACAGAGCTTCAGCTGCTTCCTCACCTACAATTTCTGCAATATCTTTATAGATGCCTGCCATCCCTTCGCCCCTGGCCTTCATTTCTTCCAACATATACCATCTCCTTTTTATTAAATATAGCACTCTCGTTTTGAAGTTTCATCTCGCATAGTTCTATGCAATTATAACTATATATAATTCCTCTAACAGATGATTTCTAAGGGGATAATATATATTTGTAAACCGGGCTGAATCACTTTTCCTCATGTTTGAGAAATTGTACATGATTATTCTGGTAAATCCGTTTAAAGCCACTGCTTCCTATCTTTAATACTGGAATTACTATAACTATGAACATAGATATCCACTGCGAGGTCGAAAGAAACAACCACTTTCCTCTTATTGCATCTCCTCTAAAAAATTCTAATACGAATCTACAGGCTGCATATAAGAAGATATAGACTTCCAATAAATGTACATTTTTTTCATATTTCTTTTCGGCCCATATCACAATCAATAGTACAGTAAAAATACAAAAGCTTTCAATCAGTTGTATGGGAATTCTTAAAACCTCGGGTTCATTATATAGCGCCACTCCCCAGTCTGCTTCTTTTCCATAACAACATCCAGCAAAAAAGCATCCTATTCTTCCCCAGATATGGAATATTGCAAATCCAGGTGTAATCACATCCGTTAATTTCTTAAAATCTAGTAGATAATACCTGGAGAATACATATGCTCCTATTATGGCGCCAAATAATCCGCCATAAAACACAAAACCGCTTGTAATAATAACATAAAGTAAATGCTTATTTGAAAAATTACAAATCACCTTAGGAACCTGTGTCAAAATGAAAAGGAACTTACTCCCTATACCCGCTCCTGCAACTAAGAGAAGATATAGAATTAATAACCGCTCAAATGGGATTACCATTTTCCGGCTCCGGAAATATATTGTTATCATCATGCAGAATAAACCAATATTGGCAAATAATGCGTATGCCGGTATTACCATCACATTGGGCTTCATACAATCCCTTCCTCACTATCAGTATTCAAAATCTGCACAACCTTTAACACAGCCATCGCAAAATGCACCACACCCCGAGCACTTTATGCAGGTAGTACAGCCCATCATGCTATCCCCGCACCCTCTGCAAAAAGCATGACTCATACAGGAGCCACAGGATGAACAGGCATTGCATCCTGTTATGATAGTTAAACTAAAGGCACAAATTAGAAACATAATCAATACGTGCGTTATGTCTTGTTTTTTCATTTGAATTCTCCCAATTAATCGCTTTTAACACTCCACCCGGAACATTTCCAGTGTACCATGATTTACTTTCAATATACTTCCGTTCCTATGGCCTTTTTCCAATATCATCCTTTGGAATTTCTATCTCCAAAACTCTGCCTCCTGTTTCCTTTATGCTTAGAATATAAGTATTTTCAGTTTCCTTTCTCAACTCAACAAATGCCCATGCTTGTGTTTCTGATCCATCTGATAATACTTCTGTAATGAAACATCCAACCCCGTTTTGTCCTGGCAAATCCTTTATTTCAAGCTGTATTCCATTCACATTGTAGGAAGTTCCCTTTATTACTTCTAATAATTTTTTTTCATCCATTGTGTATGGTTCAAAGGATTGTATAATCTCATTACATATAGCATCCTGCATTTCATCTGTAAATGGATATAATGACAAAATAAAGACATATAGATACCCATCCTTATTTAATGAAACCATATGAACCTTTATACTCTCTGTTTCGTATGAGTCCAAAATCTCCCTTAGTTCTTCGTTATCAATACCAGTAAACTCATACACAAACCGCATTCCAGGGCAGGAAATTGCTGTAAACTCTTTAACCGAATGTGCTATTATTGTTTCATGATTCGTCACCGCCTCCATATGTCGTTCCATATATTGATGCAGCATATTTTGTGAACTATCTTCTGTATTCTGAATTTTTTTTACAATCACATCTATAAATACGCCGGGAGCATAGTCCCCCCATGTATATTCATCTAAATCATATTTATAGTGTAATTCCCCATCTTTTTCGCAGACTACCGGAACAGGTATATAATATTGGAGTCCTTCTATATGTTCCTTTGTACTATCTGGTAAGAAAACATGCCGATCTGCCAAATGACTCCTATAATCATCCATATAAATATTTATACCATTATAAAAGCCACTATCCTGGAAAACTAATGTATTATTTTTTATGGATATATCATAACCAATCGTTTGTTCTCGCATGTTACCAACAATAAATTCTATTTCACCCGAATATCCATTATCGTCAGTTACCTGAATCACATGTTCTCCTGTCTCCAAATAAATATGACATTGATAACTATGGTTTACTTTCAGCCGTCTGGAAGGCAAATTATCAATTTGAATTTTAAACCATTCTTCGCTCTCTTCTCCCCCGTCTTTCAGATAAGTAACAAATAAGGTTGTATCACACATATTCGCATCCCTAGCTTTTATTTCTGATATGGTAACTTGATCATTCGTTTCATACTTAGGATCTTCCCCCTTCTCATCCTCTGTCTCTCCAACTATATTTTCTGTTCGTGTTGCTTCTGTTTGTTCTATTACATCATCCACTGTTACCTGTGCTTTCTTTATGGAACACCCGACTTCAAGACAAACAGTTAACAAAATTCCTCCTAATAAAAGAACTTTTTTCATTTGCATATCGTACCTCAAGCTTTCTTCGGTTTATGTGTTGCACTTAACGACCACAACAATATCATCTTCTTCTATATACTCTTCCTCTATTTCCATATCCGAAGTCCGATGAATCTTTTCAAGCAAATTACGATACGTTTCTTCCTGGACAACCTTCTTGTACTCTTCATCCAAAATATTCAAATAGATAAGCGATTTATTCATGTTTTGATTTACTTTTACCTGCGCTTCGTAATATGCTTTATTTCCTTTAGAAAGCTTTAAATGACATCCATTCAAGTGGCATTGAAATGCTCCTTTTTCCAAGATATAGGGAATATCCGCCTCCCCAAGTGCGGATTTCAATGTTTCTTCATCTCTAAAGTTGGTAGGATAGGTCTTCTCCTTCACCTGCTGTTCTTCCTGTATCGTCTGGAATAAATCTTTTCCAGACGCTTTATTTAACCGTTGAATCAGCTTATCTATTTCATTTGCATCATCGTGAATTGAAAATACAGCTGTCCACTGATTCTCATCCTTTTCCCATATAAAAAAGGTATTTCCGAAATGGGTTTTCTTAAAGCTTCCATAATCAATCAAATCATATCCTGCCATTCCCACCAATTTCTGTAACTCGTTGTCTTCCCTGATTTTGGTAGGCATCCTTTTCTCATTTGCCTTAATCCAATTATTGTAGCCTTCTTCTCCCATTGCAACTCGAAGAGCAATGGCTACCGGAACAATCAAAATATTAAATGACATCGAATTCTCCTAGTATTCAACCAACCGTCCATTGAATCGTATTTTTCTTTTATTCCTTTTATCCACATCAACTTGCATATCGTCCTGATTCTGATAAGTACCACATATTAACATTGCACGCACTTTATCTGATATATGGGGTTTTATCTGGCTTATCTGCATAAACTCGTCAATATTCTGGAAGCCATTTTGTTTCTTTCTATAATCCACCAGTTTCTTAGCCGCAACTATGTTTACTGACGGAATCTCCAAAAAATCCTTCTCGTTACAGGTATTGATATCAATGGTTCGATTTTCTACCACTGCCTCCGCCTCCTGATGCATAGAAGCGGGGCCTTCTTCCATTTCCGGCTCTATATCCGAACCTGTTGATACCACATAATCGTGGGCTATTATAAATTCTGCTAGCGCATCTTCCGTTAAGCCAAACTGCTCTGAAATCTCCCGCTCATTTTTTCTTCCTGTCACATATTCACAATCTAAAACATCAATAATCGCTCTGCTTCCTTCTTTTGAAATGCAGAACACGCCATAAGATTCATAGTCTCTCTGCACTGAAAGCAGAGCATAAATCAGTCCCTCTAACAATTCAGGAGATAACTTTATGGTTTCTTTCAGACGGCGCACCATTTCTCCTATATTTAAAATATCCTTATCTTTACAGTTGGTTTCAATTTCGCTTTTTATATTTCTAAAACACGCTGTCTCCAGATATAGCATTACATCGGAATCATCTCCGCCCACTGCTGTTATTCTTCCAGTCTCTTCAAAATATTTTACTAACTCAATAACCTCATCTTTCTTTTGCTTTAACTCATCAGCTGAGGGTGAATCGCCAGCAAGATTTTCCACAATTTCATTGATTTCATAATGTGAAATAAACTTAAACCGATCAATTTGCGCTAAAACCTTAGCTATTCTTTGCTTTATATTCTCAATTTGTACCACCGGTAGAAAAGCACAGCAGAGCAATGCTGCAACCAAGTACCATAAGAATCCTTTTATTTCAACAGGAAATGCATATCGTAACTCTGACATGGATAACATTGCTGCTGGAATAATATATGCATACAGACACGCCCAACATACCTCCAGATCTTTATGTACCTTTTCCAATTTACGATACTCTTCACCGAGCCCTTTATATTGCTGCAAAAAAGCACGAGCTGTTATTGCATAGATAACCGTTATTCCAATCTCTATGATTGCCATATCAGCAGCTGGAATCATAATTACACAAGCTGCAAGGACTACAACAAGCCCCAGATTTTTTGATATCTCGCCACTTTCCACCAGCTTATTAAAAACATAGCCAATAGCAATTACACTACCAATAATAAAGCAAAAAATAAAAATGATTTTAAAAAACCCTATAATCCAGCCCATTTTCTCTTCCTCTCACTTTTATGTATTTTTGTACTTCCTTCTGCTGTAAAACCGCTTCTTTCTCGTAATACTCTTCAGTATATTCTGAATCCACAATATCCGCTTTCAATATTTCCTCTAATATCGGAAGATACCTCATGCATTTTTTTCCTTTTATTCCCCGACTGGACGCCTGAATACTTCCATCTTTTCTAATTCGGATAATAATTCTTTTTTCCTCCATCCTTTTCTCCCCGGCTAAAAATCAACAGAACGCCCTCCGCGCATCTTTCGGACGTTCTCTGCAGCACCCTCTATATGCTGTATTTGTATATCTTCGGAATTCCTTGCTTTATATTCATTTCTATCCTCGGCTGCAGTTGCTGCCACTGCCCTTACATCCGCCCACTCCCGAATCTGCATAATCTGTTCTGACTGGGTTACTGACAACGGAACTGTATTATGAATCACCTTCAAAAAATCCTGTTTCTGAAGAACACGCTCTTCAGCAAAAGCCTCAAATAATGCTGCAATTACGGCCTGTTCTATCTCTGCACCAGAAAAGCCCTCTGTAATTGACGCTAGCTCCGAATACAGTGACGGATTCAACTGTATCGTTCCCAGAATGTCCGAACGCTTTAATCGTTTTTCCAAATGAAGTCTAAATATCTCTTCCCGTTCTCTCTGTGTAGGAATATCTACAAAAAAGACTTCATCAAATCGGCCTTTTCTCAACATTTCAGCCGGCAAAGCCTGGATATTATTCGCTGTTGCAACAACAAATACAGGTTTTGTTTTTTCCTGCATCCATGTAAGGAATGTTCCAAAAACACGGACAGATGTCCCACTGTCTCCGCCTCCCGATGTGGCTCCTCCCAAGCCTTTTTCAATTTCGTCAATCCACAAGATAGACGGTGCAACTGCTTCTGCCGTTTGTATCGCCCGGCGCATATTCTCTTCAGAGCTTCCCACAATACCGCTGAATATTTTCCCCATATCCAACCTCAACAGAGGAAGTTTCCACATGGCACTGATTGCTTTGGCAGTCAGACTTTTTCCGCATCCGGGAACTCCGGTGATTAAAACACCTTTTGGAGAGGGCAGGTTGTATTTTTTTGCCGCATCTGACCATGAATTATTTCTTTTCTCAATCCAACGTTTTAAATTTTCCAGTCCGCCCACATCTTCTAGATTCAAATCACTTTTTACAATTTCCAAAATCCCTGTTTTCTTAATTACCTGACATTTTTCGTCTGATATAATATCCAGTTCTTCAATGGTCAGCTTACCACGCTCCACCATAGCCCGCGCAAATGCATTCTCTGCTTCCTGAATTGTAAGCCCCTGGGCTGCCCGGCATAAGCTTAACTTTTCATTTTCTGATAAATAAACCTGAATTTTTCCTGTATTTTGATTGACTTCAATCATATCCTCTAACAGTTCTTTGATTTCCTCCATACTTGGAAAGTCCAAATTGACGATTGTGACATCTTTCTGTAGCTCATTTGGCAATATCAAAGAAGGAGAAATGAAAATAATATTCTTCGGTTTCCCGCTATTCTTTAGATACAGTGCCAGGTCTCTTAACTGCCGGACAATCTCATAATCTACAGCCTTTCCCGGTACACCAAGATATACATGAAAGTCCTTTAAAATAAAAATAGCTGCCTCGTCACAGTCATCAATAAATTCCAGTACTTTTTTAGGACTCCTCGTGTCCTCTTTCCCTACCTTCTCATAATCACATTCCAATCCCTGGGTCTGTGTCCATGTATAGACCGTTCTCAACGTTTTGATTTTTTCTTCATCAGAAGCAATCTCCTGTATGAGCTCTGTCACTCGCCCTTCTTCCCATGTAGAGATATAGATAAATGGGAATCTTGCTTTTAAAAGATTCGTTATATATTCTTTGGTTTTCGCCAAATTAGTCGTTTTTTCCATATTCTCTCCTAAAACCATGTTCTAATCTCATCAATGTCTGCCATTCCATTCATTTCAATTCTTCCATCCCGATGGATTCTAATTTCTAACCGATTTCTTTCCTCTGCAAAATCTTGATAGCGATCTGACAGAAATATAAATCGTTGATTCCCTGATCCTACCCAAGGTCGCGATAAATCCAGTTCTCTCTGTTCAAAATTCCCATCGATTAATACATCCGTATTATTTAATATCTTTTTTACAGATATATCTTTACCTTCGCTTAATGTCTCATAATGGTATCCTGTAAAAACAAGAACAGAAAGACCATGCTTTTTTACCTCTCCGACTATCTCTGCCACAGCAGATGCCTGCAAAAAAGGTTCTCCTCCTAAAAAAGTAATTCCTTCAATTTCATGGCTACGCTTTTTAATTCTTTCCAATATTTCTGATGTTTCATACTCTCTTCCTGCATTTGATTCCCACAATTCCTGATTTGCACAACCACTGCAATGCAAATTACATCCTTGCACCCATATACAGAATCGCTTCCCTGGTCCTTCACAAACAGTTTTCTCCAAAATACGGTTGATTCTTATTTTCATTTTCTTTAGACTCACATACTTTCTGTTTATAGATTTCTGTTTATTACCCAGATACGGTTGGTATTTCCGGTCATTTTTTATAGTTTTATTTATCGTATTGATTATACGTCTTTAATTATTATTTTGCAACGATTTTTCGTATTATAATAACGATAAACATTAGTAATAAATCTAATTCCATATATCAGATTGTTTTTTACTAACAAATACTCACTGGGAGAGATACTATGATTGATATTCTTCAGAAAATTACCCTTGAACGCACAGCCCGCAACTGGACAGAATACCAGCTTGCCCTCAAATCAGGGCTTCCGCAATCAACAATTTCTTCCTGGTATCGAAAGAATATGCTTCCTTCTCTTACATCCCTGGCTAAAATTTGTTCCGCTTTCGATATGAGTATGTCGCAGTTTCTTGCTACTGACAATTATAGAGAACTAAATCATACACAGATAGCGCTGTTGGAAAAATGGGATTGTTTAACCCCGCCCCAAAAAAAGGCCTTTTTTGAACTTCTAAAAACAATCGTAGAGTAGAATAGGACAGACCATCCCCTGCAATAATTACCACTTTGGCCTGAATTTTTCCCGAAGTTTCAGTTCCACAATCCGATCCATTTTTTTCCCTTTTATCTCTATCTCCCGTTTATAATCATGCCTTTTTGCCCCCGTATTGTAATTTACTGTATTCACGGCAAAATGGATATGCGGGCCTTTTAGACATCCATCCCCTTTATGTACCGCATATGCTACCTGATATCCCTCATTATAATAGATAGCCGCCATCGTTCTGGCAAGTGCATTCATGTCCTGACCTTTCTGCTGGACATCCAGTGCCGTAAATAGTGAAAATTCATAAATCTCATGGTCAATATATCTCCCAAATTTTCCTCTTCGGGTATGAAGCTGCTGGACCAGTCCAAATGCCTCCGTAATGCCTTCTGCATCCCTCCATTCCGGAGCGCCTAAGGCTCCCCATGCAATCAAATCTTCTTTTCGGGTTTCATTTGATCTTTGCCTTACAATATAGCGTACGACAGAATCCATATCTGTTTTTTTACAATATCGTCCTTTTCCTGCTTTACTTATTAACATTCGCTTGATGCCCTCCTTTGTTCAAACAGCTTTTAACTTTATCTAATAGAAGCTTATCTCCACTGGCCTCTACCAGATGGCAGAGCTCATTTATCTGATTCCAGGTCTCCACCAGATCTGGTATCATCTCTAATTCATTATTTGTGAATGGCTGCTCTAACGCACACTTGATTAGATATCTACCGACAGATAATCCTTGTGCTCTGGCATTACAATCCAGCTGTTCCTTTTCAGCTTTTGTACATCGAAATATTACTTGTTCCTGTTTTCTGGTTTTTTGTGATTTTTTATTCATATGACTCTTTCATACCACCTTTCTGTTACAGTCATGCTCTTACTAATATAGAAATAGTAGAAATTTATATAATGATATAGCAAGTACGCAAAAAATATAATAATCGCATTCTTTTTTACCCCTATACGAGGATATACTGCTTATTGCGCATTTGAAAGTGTATATACAATTTCACCCTCAAAATCCTTTAAGCCAGCCGTTAATCAAACTACTGATTTGTTATGAATATCCATAACTGGTTTATACATTCCATGCATTTTATTAAACTGTTATTAACACTTTAAAATCTACAACAATTATGATAACCGGAAAAGAACCGCCGGCACATAGCTGCCAGTCATGAGAGGTAAAACAGCTATAAATAATTATGGCTGGTTTTACACTGTCATAAGAACATAATTTTTAATTTAAAATGGAAGGAGCGATCGAATGAATACTCAATACATAACATTAAAAGAATTTTGTGAATTAACAAAACTAAGCTCTTCTACAGCTTATAGAATGATTCGTAATGGCACCTTACCCGCTACAAAGCTTGCGGGAACCCGGCACTGGAAAATACCAAGTGATTTTGTACCTGGATATGATTCTAATACTCTACGTATCAGATAAAAAGATGGAAGATATCCGAAAAAGACGAAAGGACATAGATGCCCATTTTCTCATTTGGTGTAAATTGGTTTTAAAAGGGCATCCCGCTCTCGCAGAATGCCCTTATACACGTGCCTATTTACTTAATAAAATTGTAGGAAACTCTCTTTCTTAAGCATTGGAGCAATTACAATTTTATTGTTCCAAAGTCAACTTGAAAATCAGAATAGATTCCCACAGGTATTTGATCCGAGAATCCATAGATGGACGGAATCCAATCCTCTGATGCATTATATACCGTTATGGTCTGGCGTGTTCCATCCACAATCCAATACTCTTTAACACCATTTTGCAGATATAATGCCTGCTTTCGTCCATAATCCAGTCTCCTGCTTGACGGTGATATAACCTCAATTACCCAATCGGGAGCACCATGGCACCCCTTATCGTCCAGCTTATCCTTATCACATATGACTGAAATATCAGGCTCTACATAATCAGTGGATTCATCTTTAAGAGAATCAAGAAAAACAGCAAAAGGCGAAACATCAACCTCACATTCACCACCATGTTTCTTAATATACGCATTAATGATGGTTGCCAATTCTGTTACAATTCTCTGATGCGTCCTTGTTGGGGGAGCCATATAATAGATCTGCCCATCAATCAGCTCTGCCCGTTCCCCATCCGGCAAACTGTAAATATCCTCAATGGTATATATGATCTGTTTTGGTAATGGCATAGGTTGTCACTCCTTCCTGCAATACTGTTGTGTTTATAGTATACCCTATACTCCAGACATTTTCCAGTAAAACAAAAAGAGCGCCCTGTTTTCCCTGTTTTTACAGAACGCTCCTCTTATGTCCGGTAACATTAATGTCTTCTAATTATTTCCTGACGGCATCTATGTGGACGAGATGTTGCATACTCCTTCTGAATTTTATTGTTAAATACTCTTATAGACACCTGCATAGACACTTTTTACTGCTTCCTTGGAACCCTTGATTTTACAAGCTTCTTTCCACTACAATTAGTTCAAATCCTGTTACTCCGATTTTTCCTTTTAATTCATAGGTTCCTGATGCTTATCGGTGTCAGGAACCTTTGTTTTTTTGATTACCTTTCTGCAATATATTGATTACCTGTTACCCAGATTGGACATTTCAGCATTAATACGCAATATGATTTCAGTCTTTTCCTCAATCCCGCTAATATCGTATGTATAATACCGTTCATTCACATCTTCCGTATGTCCGAGAAGTGCTGCTGTAGCCGATACCTCCTCACACCTCATTTTAGAGTTTACCGTCCTGCGGAATGCGTAAATCCCCTTTTCACTGTTTCCTACTTGTCTACATTTGTTCTTTGAACAGGAGGATATCATTGGCGCATGCACTCTCCCGTTCTCATTTAAAAAAACTCTGACTCATATCCCCATTGAACCTCCAATGTCCTTTTCTGGTTTAGGCAAATTCCTGATTTCGTTTGTCATCGGAGAAATACGCGCTTTGCCAGGTACTCTTTTCCTTGTTCATTTTTACTTTCTCTTGTACGTATGACAGGTCAATAATACCATTTTCCAGGGCGTAATGCAATATGCCCAAATTGTTTTCTGCTTTCATCATCACTTATCAGGAACCGTGTATACACTCACCGGCCGGTGGGGGGGGCTCCTCTTGTATCTTTAATTTTATGTCTGTTAAATATATAGGGTCCGGCTTTTTTTGGACTCTCGTACACTTTTTATCTTCACATTCTTAACTCGACCACATCCCTTTCTTGAAAATTGTAAAATAATCTAAACCATGTCAAGGACTTTTTAATGTAACCAGCTTCATCCTCCTTCCAACGCCGGATGTTATCATCCAGTTCAGTAATATAAGATTCAAGTGAGTATACTGCAAAATAATTACAATAAAATGTTCCGATAGACTCCTTATTGCTAAATCACGTATATACTGCCCATCATTTTCAAGAAAATATGCAATGATTCTCTCCTGATTTCCAGATTGGGGGATTCTTAAAGCATTTCTCTTCATATGAAATGAATGACGCTTTCTATTAAAAATTCTGCGGTATAGCGGCACACAAATAACTCCCATCAGAAAGAACATCGGATTAACAGTTTTCCTGTGATGAATGGCACAATGTTTTCCATCGTCCTCTCTGCGCTTTTCCTGCTTTTGCACAGAATCAGGCAGTCATCCGCATACCTCACATACTTGTGTCCCCTGCTCTCCAGTTCCTTGTCCAACTCATTCAGCATGATGTTGGCAAGAAGCGGTGACAGATTGCCTCCCTATGCAAAGCAAGTAACTATGCAAAGTAAATCCATGGAATCCCTGTTCCAAGCCATTTTTTCTTGCGCTGCTTTGCATAGTCTCCGAAGATATTTATGAGAGTTATTCTCGAATATATCATATCGGAGGTGCCTTTATGGACAAAACATACTTACCAGACCTGATCTCAGGACTGGAACAGGAACTGCTCCGGCTTGGCTATACCAAAGGGAGCATGACCTTTTACCGCCGGCGTCGGAACCAGCTGATGGCCTATGCGGAAGATAGGGGTGAATGCTATTACACGGAACAGCTTGGCATGGACTTCCTGAAAGAGTTCTTCGGGATCACGCAGGAAGATTTCTCAAGGACACTGCCGCAGGCAGAAACACAGGAAATCCGTGTAGTCCGTATGGTTGGGGATTTCCAGCTCCACCATGCGGTGCTGCGGCGTTATCTCAAGCATAAGGAAATACTGACAACCCCGTTTTTTGTGGATATCCGCAGCCGATTCCAGAGTTCCTGTGAGAAAAAGGGCTATTCACAGGTGACTACGGAGCATTATGTGAAGCAGTCTTCCTACCTGATGGATTATCTGGCCGCACAGGGGATGGATGATTTCACAGCAGTCACTCTGGATACGGTCAATGCCTATATCAGGACACTGGCAGGTTTTTCCTACAAAACAGTGGAGCAGCATATTTGTTCCCTGCGTGCCTTTTTCCGTTTTCTGAACCAGGAAGGGATCATGCCGGATGACCTTGCGGCAAAAATGCCCATGGTGAAAGCCAGGAAGCAGACTGCCATCCCTTCGGTCTGGACCCAGGAAGAACTGAAACAGCTGGTCAGGGCCATTGACCGGGGGAAGCCCGAAAGGCAAGCGCGACTATGCCATCATCCTGATTGCGTGCCGTCTGGGGCTGCGCTGCACAGACATCAAAAACCTGTGCTTTGAAAACTTCAACTGGACAGAGAAAAAACTCTGTTTTACCCAGTCCAAAACAGGGCAGCCCATGGAACTGCCGCTTGTCCCGGATGTGGGCTGGGCAGTGATCGATTACCTGAAATACGGGAGGCCGAAGGTTGACAGCAGCCGTATCTTTGTCCGTCATACGGCCCCGTTCCTTCCCTTTGCAGAAGGGGACCATCTGGACCAGCTGATCAGGGCATATATGGTAAAAGCCCATATCCCCATGCGCGGTAAACACCGGGGGATGCACAGCCTCCGCCATACCATGGCAAGCGTCCTTCTGGAGAAGGACACCCCTCTCCCGGTCATTTCTGATATCATCGGACACCTGGACACGAATTCCACCGCCGTATATCTCAAGGTGGATATGGAACGGCTGGCGGAATGCCCCCTGGACTTTGAGGAGGTGATCCATCTTGGCTGAACCCACTTTTACAGGCCCTTTCCGCAAAGAAATGGAAAACTTCATCTCCCTCAAACGGTCCGTCGGATACAAATACAACACAGAGCCTGGCATACTAAAGCGTTTTGACAGCTACCTTGCGGCAAAATATCCGGATGTGGCAGCCCTTTCCAGGGAGGCCGTGACCGGCTGGTGCGCCAGGACAATGCACGAATCGGCCGCAAACCATTGTTCACGGGCTTCGGTGGTACGCCAGTTTTCAAAATACCTGGACAGCATCGGGATCAGCGCGTGGATACTCCCAAAGAATTATTATCCCGCCGGCCAGCAGTATGTGCCGCATATTTATACCCCTGAAGAACTCAGGCGTTTCTTTGCGGAAACAGATAAGTGCCGCCTGTGCCCGGAAGTCCCTTACAGGCATCTGGTGATGCCAGAGTTCTTCAGGCTGCTCCTTTCCTGCGGGCTGCGGTGTTCGGAAGCCCGGCTGCTCACGGTGCGGGATGTTGACCTGCATCAGGGGATACTGACGGTCCGTGATTCAAAGAACCATAACAGCCGCCTGGTCCCGATGCCGGAATCCATGACACTGAGGCTGCGCAGGTATGCCGGGGAGGTCCATCCTTTTCCAGAGCCTTCCGGATATTTTTTCCCGGGTTACGGCGGAAAGCCGATGACACTGGGAAATATCTATAAAAACTTCCGGCGCTTTCTCTGGAAGGCCGGCATCCCCCATACCGGGGACGGCCCCAGAGTCCATGATTTCCGGCACGCCTACTGCATTTACCGTCTGAAGCAGTGGGCACAGCAGAACCGGGACCTCATGGTATTGATCCCTATGATGCGCACTTATCTGTGGCACCAGACCTTCCATGAAACAGCGTATTACCTCAGATGGACAGCCGATGTCTTTCCTGACATCCGGGTGAAGCTGGAAAAGTGCTATCAGGATATCATACCGGAAATGGAGGGAACTGCCCGTGAAACCGACTGATTTCTCCATGCACCTTACAGCATTCCTGTCTGATTACCTTCCTGTCCAGAAGAATGTCAGCAGGAACACGATAAAATCCTACAGAGATACTTTTAAGCTCCTCCTTCTTTTTTGTGAAAAAGAGGAAGCCATCCCAGCGGAAAAGATCACCATGAAGAACCTTTCCTCCGATCTGGTCGGGCGGTTCTTAAACTGGCTGGAAACAGAACGGAAAAGTTCAGTTTCCACGAGGAACCTGAGGCTGACAGCAATCCATTCCTTTTTTCGGTATGCCCAGTCGGAATCACCGGAATCCCTGTACCACTATCAGAAAGTACTGGCTATCCCGGTAAAGAAGAAACGGCAGTCAGCAGTGGAGCACCTGTCCCCGGAAGGGATCAGGCTTCTGCTGGAGCAGCCGGATAAATATACGGCCCATGGACGGCGGGACCTTGCCCTGATGAGCCTGATGTATGACAGCGGCGCAAGGGTTCAGGAGATCATCGATCTTTCTGTCAGGGATTTCGTTCCAGGAAACAAGCCTGTGCTGGTCCTTACTGGAAAGGGTAACAAAACACGGCGGGCTCCTGTCATGAAGAATACGGCTGCGCTCGTAGAAGCATATATCTCCGAGAACAGGCTGGATCTGGCACATAAAGCCAGTTACCCGCTTTTTACGAACAGACAGCACAACCGGCTGACGAAGGAAGGAGTTGCTTATATCATCAACAAATACGCCGTTATGGCACACGAAATATCTGATAAAGTACCGGAGAAGGTAAAGTGCCATATGCTGCGCCATTCCAAGGCGGTCCATCTGCTGCAGGCAGGTGTAAACCTAATCTATATCCGTGACTTTCTGGGCCACAGCGATATCAAAACTACAGAGATTTACGCAAGGGCCGATACGGAGCTGAAGCGAAAGGCCCTGGAGAACGCTTAGCCGGATCTGGTAGATTCCAATCTGCCGGACTGGAGCGAAAACGGTGACCTAATGGAGTGGCTGTCCAAGTTGTAATGGCTATAAGTAGAATACTATGCAAAGTAAAATCTGAGAGAATCTTTTATTTATAAGGAAAAACAGTACATTCTTTGCATAGTGTTCTGCTTTGCATAGGGTGGTCTATGCTGAGCTTTGCATAGTCCGCCCTGCGGCACGCCCTCGGCCGCTGCGTGAAATCCTCCGTCCTCCATTACTCCGGCTTTCAGGTACTTGTGTATCAGCGAGATTACCCTCCCGTCCTTCACCGTCCTCGACAGCACCTCTATCAGCTTGCTGTGGTTCACCGTGTCAAAGTCCGTGTTGGTGTCGGGGTTCCCGGTAATCTTTTCATGGGCGTACACTCCTGTTTCCCTTCCCTGTTCCGCAGACAGCCCGTCTGCATACTGCTCAGAGAGCTGCGCAAACGAAGCCCTGACATTTTTAAAGCTTTCCAAAAGCCTTTGAGAAAATGTCCCGCATTCCCCGTTCAGGATCATACTGCACGCCTGACCCGGGGGGATCGCCTTTTTGTATACCCGGTCCGTAGTCAGTGCATCATAGCAGTCGGCAATGGCAACTACCTGGGCACAGATCGGAATGGTACTGCCTTTCAAACCATCCGGATATCCCCTGCCGTCCCACCGTTCATGATGATATCTGCATATCTGATATGCATACTGCAGGTATTCCCTGTCCTGCAGACGGTCAAGCCCTGAGAGGATTTCACATCCCTTCAGGGTATGGGTCTTCATGACCTCGAATTCCTCGTCTGTGAGTCTTCCGGGCTTGTTCAGAATTCTGTCAGGAATGGCAATTTTTCCAATATCATGCATGGAAGATGCTTCCGCGATCAGACGGATCTTCCGTCCGTCCAGGTTATATTCCTGGTAATTTTCAGCTACATCTTCCAGAAGGATCTTTGTAAACATCCGGATCCGCCGGATATGCTGGCCGGACTCCAGGCTTCTGTATTCGATCACGGAAGAGAGCATATCAATAACAGCAGCATTGGATTCCTGTGCCCGCACTGCCTGTTCTTCCACCAGCGCCTCCAGGCTGCGGCGGTATCTGCCCAGTTCTATAATGTTCTTCACACGGCTCTTAACAACATCCGGCTCAAAAGGCTTTGCTATAATATCGGATGCTCCCAGTTCAAACACTTTTACCCTGTTGTCATTACTGTCATCCGCGGTAATGACAATGACAGGCGCATGGTACAGCAATTCCCCCTGCCGCATCTCCTCCAGGACTTCATAACCATCCTTTTCCGGCATGACCAAGTCGAGAAGAACCACTGTTATGGAATCATGGTACTGCCGCAGCAGCATCATAGCCTGTTCTCCGTTCTCCGCTTCCAGCAGATTATACTCCGTTTCAAACAGGTTTCTGAGTATAGCCCGGTTGATCTCCGCATCATCCGCGATCAGAATTGTCTCCTGCTTTGTCGTACCCATCACTCCTCACTCACTTCCTACTGCTGTCTCCTATGAAACCCACAACCTTGTTCATGTTTATTCCTTTCGATTATAGCATACGGTTTTTAAATCCTCAACTGACTTGTGATATTTTAGGTCAAATATATTTCTTCTGACCTTTTCCATGACACTGAATTTAGCGGCTGTCATACTGGCAGCCGCAGGGGTTCTGAATCCGGTTATTGGCGAACTGGTACATAATGCCGGGTCTGTGATCGTGATGATCAACTCTGCGTTTCTGCTGCGGTGGAGGAAAAATTTCAGGGTGTTGTGAGCTGATTCATATATTCACGCTTTGTTTCAGCCTGTATATGTACATAAAGATCAAGTGTTGTCTTCACGGAAGTATGTCCCAAAATCTCCGACAGGGATTTTGTGTCAAACCCCTGCTCAATCCAGCGGCAGGAGAACTGGTGACGGAGGGAATGGATCTTTATGTGTGGTATCTGGCATTTTT
>OGZY01000769.1_pt1 | contig 16951 bp, 16 predicted proteins | sample 1576911 | NCBI WGS metagenome assembly OGZY01 (sample SAMEA3541488, study PRJEB24748) | human gut metagenome | biome: human gut; feature: human-associated habitat; material: faeces | place: China | collected 2012 | reverse complement strand
GGGCTTCAAACGTCTTTTGGGCGATGGCTCCGACTATGGAGTACGGTTTGAGTATGCCGAACAACCCTCTCCGGACGGTCTGGCACAAGCCTTTATTATCGGTGAAGACTTCATCGGGAATGATTCCGTCTGCCTGGTATTAGGTGATAATATTTTCTATGGTCAAAGCTTTACCCGTATGTTACAGGAAGCTGTTCGTACAGTAGAGGAGGAGCAGAAAGCAACCGTATTCGGTTATTGGGTTGCTGATCCCGAACGTTATGGAGTTGCTGATTTTGATAAGGATGGAAATGTTTTGAGTATTGATGAAAAACCAGAAAATCCAAAATCCAATTATGCTGTAGTGGGACTCTATTTCTACCCCAATAAAGTGGTGGATGTAGCCAAACATATACAACCTTCTCCCCGTGGAGAGTTAGAAATCACTACCGTTAATCAGGAATTTCTCAATGACCACCAATTAAAGGTCCAACTATTAGGCCGTGGTTTTGCCTGGCTTGATACCGGCACGCACGATTCTCTTTCCGAAGCCAGCACTTTTATTGAAGTAATTGAAAAACGTCAGGGATTGAAAGTAGCGTGTCTTGAAGGTATTGCCCTGCGTCATGGCTGGATAACAGCGGATAAAATGCGTGAATTGGCAAAACCTATGTTTAAGAACCAATATGGGCAGTACCTTTTAAAAGTAATAGATGAACTGGGACTGGAATAATACCATATTCCTTTCTAGTAATTTAAATAACTAATAAACACTAATCACAGTGGAAATAATCAAAACTGCTATAGAGGGTGTTGTCATCATTGAGCCCCGCCTTTTTAAAGATGACCGTGGTTACTTTTTCGAATCTTTCTCTCAACGTGAATTTGCAGAAAAGGTCCGTAAGATAGATTTTATTCAGGATAATGAAAGTAAATCCGGTTATGGTGTTTTGCGTGGTCTTCATTTCCAGAAGCCACCTTATGCGCAGAGTAAGCTGGTGCGTGTTATTAAAGGTTCTGTCCTTGATGTGGCTGTCGATATTCGTAAAGGCTCACCAACATTTGGAGAGCATGTATCAGTGGAATTGACTGAAAGAAACCACCGTCAGTTCTTTATTCCGCGTGGATTTGCCCATGGCTTTGTTGTTTTGACAGAAGAGGTTATTTTTCAGTATAAATGTGACAACTTCTATGCTCCCCAATGTGAAGGTGCCTTGGCTTGGGATGATCCCGCGTTGAAAATTGACTGGAAGGTTCCTGCTGATAAAATAATCCTTTCCGAGAAGGACAAACATCACGAACGTCTGGAAGAAGCCAGCTGGTTATTTGATTATAACGAAAATCTGTATTAAGTTCAATGAATATTCTAGTGACAGGAGCTAACGGTCAGCTTGGTAATGAGATGCGCCGTGTTTCATCAGTCAGCTCCAACCAATATATTTTTACTGATGTGGCAGAGTTGGATATAACCAGTCGTGATTCTATTCGTAAAATGGTCAATGACAACCAAATTCATGTCATCGTTAATTGCGCTGCCTACACCAACGTAGATAAAGCGGAAGACGATTTTGCGACTGCTGATTTATTGAATAATAAGGCAGTGGAGAATCTGGCTGTTGTAGCAAAAGAAATTGATGCTACCTTAATACATGTCTCTACTGATTATGTTTTTCAGGGAGACAGAAATGTCCCTTATCGGGAAGATTGGGAAACTAATCCTTTGGGTGTATATGGTAAAACGAAGCTGGCCGGTGAGCATAGCATACAGGAAACCGGCTGTCATTATCTTATCTTTCGTACCGCTTGGCTTTATTCCCCTTATGGGAAGAATTTCGTAAAAACGATGCGACAGCTCACATCTGATAAAGATACCCTGAAAGTAGTCTTTGATCAGGTTGGTACTCCCACTTATGCCGGAGACTTGGCATCTGTTATCTATCAAGTGATTGAGGAGAATCAATTCTATAAAGAGGGTATCTACCATTTCAGTAATGAAGGCGTATGTTCATGGTATGACTTTGCGAGGGAAATCTGTGACTTGAGTGGTAATGTGTGTAATATTCAACCTTGTCACAGCGATGAATTTCCCAGTAAGGTAAAGCGTCCTCATTTTTCTGTACTTGATAAAACAAAGGTGAAATTTACTTTTGGAATCACTGTTCCTTATTGGAAAGACTCTCTGCAGAAATGTATAAATGAATTGAAACAACAATTAGATTATTAAAATAGACATGAATTTTGCACGAAATATACTGATTACAGGTGGAGCAGGCTTCATTGGATCGCACGTTGTACGTTTGTTCGTCAATAAATATCCTGAATATCATATAATCAATCTGGATAAACTGACTTATGCCGGTAATCTAGCCAACCTGAAAGATGTCGAAGATCAGCCTAATTATACCTTTGTAAAGGCCGACATCTGTGACTTTGAGAAAATGCTAGAAATCTTCAAGCAGTATCATATTGATGGAGTTATTCATCTGGCTGCTGAAAGTCATGTAGATCGTAGTATAAAAGATCCGTTTACATTTGCTCAAACGAATGTGATGGGGACTCTCTCTCTGCTCCAAGCTGCAAAACTGACTTGGGAGATACTTCCTGAATGTTATGAAGATAAGCGTTTTTATCATATTTCTACAGATGAGGTTTATGGTGCTTTGGAATTCGATGGTACATTCTTTACGGAGGAGACTAAATACCAGCCCCATAGTCCTTATTCAGCTAGCAAGGCAGGTAGTGATCATTTTGTGAGGGCTTTTCATGATACTTATGGTATGCCTACCATTGTAACAAACTGCTCCAATAATTATGGTCCTTATCAATTTCCGGAGAAATTGATCCCATTATTTATAAATAATATCCGTCAGGGCAAACCCTTGCCGGTATATGGTAAGGGGGAAAATGTAAGAGACTGGTTATATGTTGTTGACCATGCTAGGGCGATAGATTTGATTTTTCATAACGGAAACACGGCTGAGACCTATAATATTGGTGGTTTTAATGAATGGAAGAATATTGATCTTATAAAAGTTATCATAAAGACTGTTGATCGTTTGTTAGGTAATTCCGAGGGTACTTCAGATCATTTGATTACTTATGTAACAGATCGTAAAGGACATGATTTACGTTATGCAATCGATTCGAATAAATTGAAGAATGAATTAGGTTGGGAGCCAAGTTTGCAGTTTGAAGAAGGGATAGAGAAAACTGTTAGATGGTATTTGGATAATCAGAACTGGATGGATAATGTGACAACTGGTGATTATCAAAAAGATAATGACAGAGATGATAAATCTCTTTAATAAGAGCATTTTTATATTGGTAAAATGAATTATTAAAGTTTTCTATAAACATTAATAATTAACGAGTAAATTTCTATTTTGACTGAAAATATTACACAAAATAATTCTAAACGTATAGCGAAGAATACATTACTTCTTTATATTCGGACATTTATTACAATGGCCATAAGTTTGTATACTTCACGTGTGATTTTAGAAGTTTTAGGTATAAATGATTTTGGAATTTATAATGTTGTAGGTGGATTTGTTGGAATGTTCGCTTTAATTAGTGCTACATTAACATCGTCTACACAACGCTTCATTACATATGAATTAGGAAAAAAAGATGAAAATCATAGTCAGGAGATTTTCTCAACAGCTGTATTAATACATATAATTATAGCACTCGTAATAATCGTACTTGCAGAGAGCGTAGGTGTATATTTTTTGAATAATCAAATGAATATCCCTATATCAAGATTAACGGCTGCTAACTGGGTGTTTCAGTTTTCATTAATAACATTTGTTGTTAATATTATTAGCATCCCATATAATTCAACTATAATTGCACATGAACGGATGGCTGCTTTTGCTTATATCACTTTAATAGAGTCTATTCTGAAATTACTCATCGTTTATCTGTTGATATTATCCACTTTTGATAAGTTGATAATATATGGAGCTTTAATGTTGCTGGTTTCTTTAGCTATTCGTATGGTTTATGGGGTATATTGTTCGAAAAATTTTATTGAATGTAAATTCAAATTAGTAAAAGAACGTTTTTATTATAAACAAATTTTAGGATTCTCTGGCTGGAATATAATTGGGTCCTCATCGGTCGTTTTGACTAACTATGGAATTAATATTCTTTTAAATATATTCTTTGGTGTAGCAGTTAATGCGGCTAGAGGAATTACGACACAAGTTGATAATGCTTTAAATCAGTTTGTAAGCAATTTTGTTATGGCACTTAATCCGCAAATAACAAAATCTTATGCATCTGGAAATAGAGAATATATGATGACACTTGTGATGACTGGTTCGCGTTATTCTTTTTATCTTTTGTTGATTATGGTAATACCCATTCTTTTCGAAACAGAATATATCCTTGCATGTTGGCTGAAAAATACACCAAAATATACAGTTATTTTTGTACAGTTATCTTTGATATATATGTTATGTCAATCTCTCTCAAATACTTTATTTACTGCAATGTTAGCCACTGGCAACATACGGAATTACCAAATAATTGTGGGAGGATTAGCTTTGATGGCATTTCCGCTTTCATATGGTCTTTTTAAAATGGGATTTGAGCCAGCATATTGTTATTATGCAACTATTTTTATTTCTATTCTTTGCCTTGTTGTTCGTTTAATAATGCTACATAGGATTATAGGATTGTCTATACGAATATTTTTTAAGGATGTTATAGTAAGGGTTATATTGGTTTCTATGTTTTCATTGATATCTCCATATATTATAATTAGTTTCATGACGCAAGGATTAGAACGTTTTATAATACTTTCCTTAGTGTCATTGGTAGCTACATGTATCTTTATATTTTTCAGTGGAATTTCTAAGGATGAACGCACGTTTTTTATAACATATATCAAGAATAAATTTAATAAGAGATATGAGAGAAAATTCTAATATAAATAAAGCATTAGCTTATTATATCGGATATTCAACAGATGACCTGATTCGTTATAAAGCATCTTCGGGCGGTATAGGAACATCTATCATTAAATATCTCCTTTCAACGTCTGAATATGATACCTCTATGACTTTTGTTTATGATAAAGAAAAGTGCGGCTATATTCCAAAATTGATATATGACTTTAATGAAATAAATATCTGTGGTAGTGTTTATCAAGATATCGATATATTCTCTTTTTTAAAGGAGAATATATCGAGTATTAAAAATGGTATTATAGTGACTTGTATGCCTTGTCAAGTTCAAGGAATACGGTCCGTGTTGGATAGGAATAATATTAATAATTTTATTATATCATTCTGTTGTTCAGGACAAACTACTCTTGAGGGAACATGGCTTTGTTATCGGTATATGGGTATTGATAAAAGTCAGGTGATTAATATGCAATATAGGGGAAATGGGTGGCCAAGTGGGATACAAATAGAATTGTTTGATGGTAAAAAAATATATAAAAATAATTATACTAATCCTTGGAGATTAATGCATCAGTCAAAATTATTCCGTCCCAAACGTTGCCTCATGTGCAAAGAAGATATTAGCTATAAGGCGGATGTATCATTAGCAGATCCTTGGTTGGGAAAATATAAAATTAGTGACAAAATAGGTCATACAATGTTTTTAATCAATACAGAGAAGGGATTAGCTTTTATTGAAGAAATGAAAAATAAATCGTTATTGCGGCTAATAGATTCTTCTGTGGAAGACTATATAGAAGCTCAAGGACATACTATAATGGCCAAAGATAAAGCATCGCTAGAAAAAAAGTTTAATAATATATTATCAAAAATGGGGAATAATATATTATATAAGAAAATCATGACATTATCTCCATTCATGCTTAGATTTCATATGCTTATAATTCGAATTGTTTATAAAATTGTTAAATAAAAATACAATGAAACCATATATTATCATTTCAGGACTTAATTTTAGAGATAATAATAGAGGAACAGCAGCTTTAAGCTATGGCTCACTTTCTTTTCTGAATGAGAGAGAATTGTTATCAAAGGAGACGAAAATTCTAAATTTTCGTTTTGTGAAAAATCTTTTTAAATCAAAAAATAGGGGAACTAATATTCAAAAGATTGATATAGCAGGTGTGAAATGGGAATGTTTAACGGTTAATGTTTTTTTTGTAGAAGCTTTGTTGTTTAAATATTTGCATGTTTGTTTACCTTTTACTAATTTAGGACGAATGATAAAGCAAGTCGAGTACGTTGCTGCAATTAATGGAGGAGATGGCTTTTCAGATATTTATAATACTACCTCTTTTCTCAATCGGTTGCCTGATATCAATTTAGCAATGAAATTTAATATTCCTGTTATTATTCTTCCTCAAACATTAGGACCATTTAGAGAGAGCAAGAATAAAGTTATAGCTGACCGTATACTTTGTTACGCTAGTCAAATTTTTGTTCGTGATGATAAATATGCTTCTGATTTGGAGGCAATGGGATTGAAGTATGAACAAACGAGGGATTTGTCATACTATATGAAACCGGAACCTTTTAACATTGAAATTAAGGCTAATGCAATAGGTATTAATATAAGCGGATTGGCTTATAGCAATAAATTTAGAACTCTTTCAGGGCAATTCTCTACGTATCCATATCTCATAAATAAACTTATTGTTTATTTCCAACAGAAGAATATTGCGATTTATTTAATACCTCATTCATATAATTATCAGAAAGTAGAAGTTGCAAATGACGATTTGGAAGCTGCACGTGATGTCTATTCTAAATTGCATGATAAGAGCAATATTATACTTATTGATCAAGATTTGATTTCGCCCCAAATAAAGTTTATTATATCTCAAATGAAGTTTTTTATTGGTACACGTATGCATGCTAATTTTGCAGCTATGTATACAGGAGTACCATTGTTTGGGTTAGCATATAGTTATAAATTTCAAGGAGCATTTGAAGCAAATGGCATTTATGATAGTACAGCCATGATAAATGATATCAGTGAAAAGGAAGCAGATGCTATAGTAGAGAGAATAGTTACAAAATATAAAAGCTTGGACTAATTTTAGCCTATATTACAATATCCGCTCTATGGCATTTATTCAATCTTGGTTAACCATTATCATTCTTGTGGCTTTTTTCGTAAAGTTGCGAATAGGTCTGGTTTTGTATCTCGTTTACTTTTTTTTGGTTCCATATTTTAATATAAATTTTTTAGGGATTTCTCTGAGCTGGAATTTTGCGAATATTTTACTTCTTATTGCTTTTGTCATAGATTATTATAAACATCACGGTAAAGTTAGGTTGGATTTACGTCCATTCTATCCATTTATTTTTTTCTATGCTATGATGCTTATTATGATGCCTTTTCAAGAGTTTGTTCCAACAGATATTGCATTGAATTCATGGCGTGCAAATATGATGACTAATTTAGTATTACCAATAGTTATGTGGAATGTGTCTAGATATGATCCTAAAATCATTAGATATAGTAGAAACTGTATGGTTATTGTAATTATTGTCATCGTTATATATGGAATTTTCTTGTTGACCTTGAATGGATTAAATCCTTATGTCTATTTTATGGCACAGATTAATAATGCAGAATTGCGTGAGGCTCAATTTGGTGAGCAAATGGCTCGGCTTATGATCAAAATATCATCAGTGTTCACTCACCCTATGATTTTCGGTCTATTTTTAGGCTTAGCAATGGTATATCTTTATTCTTTGAAAGATAAAATAAAACCATTATTTATATATTTATTGATGTTTTTTATTGTTGTCTGTATTTTTCTTTGTGGCATCCGTACTCCGATAGCTGCCATGTTTCTGACTGTTTTCTTTTATCTATTAATGTTACATCGAATTAAACCGATGATATATGTCGCCGTTATAGGATTTATTGGTTATGTTATTATTGAAAATATACCAGAACTATCAGCAATGGTAGATTCAATTTTTATTAAGGATAGTCGCAAAACGAATGTGGAAGGCTCTTCTATTGATATGCGTATGGAGCAACTGAATGGTTGTTTAAGGGAAATACAAAATTGTTTAATTTTTGGAAAGGGATATGAATGGTGTGGCTATTACATGTCTATTCATGATCTTCACCCTGTTTTATTAGCTTTCGAGTCTCTTATTTTCGTTGTACTTTGTAATAGTGGTATAGTAGGCTTGTGTGTGTGGTTCATTACATTTGTTTGGTTATTTAGGGGGGTATATAGAATGAACAAGAATGTTAATGTAACATTGTTTGTGATTACATTAGCTGTTTATTACATCGCTTATTCGACTATTACAGGAGAATATGGTTATATGAAATATTTTATTATTTTCTATACGCTATTATTAATAGACTCGAAAATATTTATAGGTAGAGAACATGTAAGCAGTCAAAAACTTGCTAGTCGCTAAAGGTCTATCATTGCTGTAAACAAAATAATAAAATTATGTATAGCAGTACAGATCTTGAAAGATTTTACTTTCGTACCAAACCGAGGCTTTGCCTCATGGCGAATCTTTCCAATTCTTTTGTGTGAAGCATAAAATTCCTTATAACCTCTTTCATAAATGGTATCAGGATACCCGTAACCGAGTAGTTGAAGTTAAAGTTGATGGCGTACCTGTTGCTAAAGCCGAGGAATCTCCCTGATCCAACTGCTATCCTGGTACTTTATCAGGAAGCAATGTGAATTCTGTTTGTATTTGGATTGATATTCGCATGAGCAATGGCCTTCATTCATCTAGAAAGAATTTAAGCTATCAGGATTTAGTTCTGCTGGTAGAGAAACTGGAAACTTTATGTTAAGTGTAATCGGTCTTAACCATTTCTATTATGTTCGTGATTTTACGGATGTGCGTTGCAATCACAGCCGCGTGTTGTCCATCATGCGCGAGCGGCTTCACCGCTAATCCTATGATAGGGATGTGTTTATAGTCATGTCTCGAAAACGTAGAATAGTCCATATGTTTTCATTCGATAACCGTTCCTACAGTGTGTTTGAAAAGAAGTTTGTATCAGGCTATCAATTCATGAAAGTGGAGCGAAAAGGGGTTGATACAATTTATCGGATTGACTGAAAGAATGTAGTTTTAATTCTTGAGAATCTGATTATTAGAGCCTTGATAATCAGATAATTATATGACTATGTTATTTGCGGGCTTGGAGAATGTTTTGCTATCTTTAATGCTGTAAATCAGAGGCTTAAATATGAACGAACTGCAACTTGTAATTGAATTAAAACGGGAGTTGTTGAGTAGGGAAAACTACTCACGTGCTCCTATAAATTATAGTGAAGGTATGGCAGAAGATCAAAAAGACCGATATATTTAATACCTTGCCGAGGAGAGTCAAGACTTACGTTTGACAGAGAAAGCTATGCGTCTTACTTTTGAGGGTTTCATAGCCAAGCAAAAGGCTTTGGAGGAGCAATGGGCTTTATTCCAATTTTGGTATGAAGAGAAAACATTAGTATTGTCCGAAGAGCGTAAACTTCGTAAATCAGCGGAACGCAAGTTAAAATCCCTTCAGGAAAAGTTTGATTATGCGAATCAGGAACGTTCTGGTAAGAAGCCTAAATGGGGATATTTCCCCACTGTGGGGCATCCTGAGGTAGTAACCAAATTCGAAGGGACGAAAAGCCACTCCAGAGTTTCTTCAGGCTATTGGCTAATGCTTATGTTTTTATTAGTGATGAGTTGAAGGCAGCCCAGTTTAAAGATACTGTACACTAAGCATGTATGTCTCATGCAAAATAACATGGGCACTGACGAAATTACATTGGTTACAAGCCAGTGTTAAATTCAAAACTAAATTTATTAACAAAACTCGGTTTAGGGCACATTTATATGCCCTTTCAAAGGGAGATGCCTTTAATTGAGTACTTACTATAGTACCGTATTTTAGATTAGAGATGTTTACAATTGGTGCTAAATTATATAATTTATAACGAAAAACGAATGGGAAATAAAGTTGAAATAATAGCATTCTATTTGCCACAGTTCCATCCAATACCGGATAATGATGAATGGTGGGGAAAAGGTTTCACTGAGTGGACAAATGTTGGTAAAGCAAAAGCTTTATTTAAAGGGCACAATCAGCCCAGAGTTCCTGCTGATTTAGGATATTATGATTTAAGATTACCTATTGTACGAGAACAGCAAGTTGAATTAGCTAAGGAGGCGGGAGTTACAGCGTTCTGTTATTGGCATTATTGGTTTGGAAATGGAAAACGCTTGATGGCAGATATCTTTAATGAAGTCTTAAATACAGGGAAACCTGATTTCCCATTTTGTCTAGGTTGGGCAAATCATTCTTGGTATGCAAAGAATTGGAATAGTGATGGTACTTCAACTAATAAACTGTTGATAGAACAAATGTATCCAGGAATTGATGATGAAAAAATGCATTTTACATTTTTATTAAAGGCATTTAAGGATCCTAGATATGTAAAAATAGACAACAAGCCTTTTTTGCTTATTTTTGATCCAATTTCAATTCCTGAAGAATATATTCAGAACTTTAAATGTTGGACTGAAAGAGCCGGATTTGATGGGCTTTATTTGGTGGCAAATATAACGTCTTCATCTATTAGTAAAAAAGAACTATTAGCTAAAGGGTTCGATGTAGTCACTTACCAGAGGTTAGGTGGAATGGTAAATCCACAACTTCATAAGTTGGGTAAGGTGGGGAGAGGACTTTTTAAAATATATCAATATGCAAAAGGCTTTATTTTAAAACGTCCTCCTAGAATGATCGATTATAGTAAGTATTATCATTCATTAATAACGGAAGATGATCAATCTGTAGATGTAATACCTTCTATTGTACCACAATGGGATCATACTCCGCGTAGTGGATGGAATGGTAGTCTTTGGGTTAATTCAACTCCATATTTCTTTTATAAACATGTATTGGAAGCCTTAGATGCAATAAAAAATAAACCTCAAAATCAACAAATTCTTCTGTTGAAGTCTTGGAATGAATGGGGAGAAGGGAACTATATGGAACCTGATTTGAAAAATGGTAAAGGATATATAGAAGCTTTAAAAAAAGCTTTAAATAAAGGCTTGGAATAAATCTTTATAAGAGATTGAGCGCTTTTACAAATTTTGGAGTGAGGAGTAAGGTTTCACGTTTTGTCAATAGTTGGCCGTTGTTCAAACTTTGCATGGTCTAAAAAAATAATAGTCATGCATAGTAGTGAAGATTTTGAGAAATAATGTAAACTATAGCTCCCAAAAACCAGGAATACTGGGCTAAGGATTATTGTTATAGGGGCTGGATACTTACGATATATACCTTTTTTATATGAATAAGAAAAAAATATCTTGGATAACTCCAAGTTGTTTCATTGATGTTGATTTGCCAATTATAAATCTTTTAGCCAAAGATTATTCTATTGATTGGCAAATAGTGGTAGAAAATAATCAGGAGATCGATTATGAGTTATATGTAAGATCTGTACTGAAAGACAATCCTAATGTTTTGGTCTATTTTTTCTATTTAACGTATCGACTTAGGAGCCCTCATAATATAATTGATTTAATACGTATTATTAAAAGAGCTAGAGCATTTCTTCCAAATTTGTATTATATTTCAGCAGCTATGCATCCTTATGGCACTATGATGTATCGTTTAATGCTTCCTAAAAGAAATGTCGTTATCGCATGTCACAATGTTTCTACTCCAAGAGGAGCTAATTCGGAAAAATGGGCTAAAAAACTAACTAATATGTGGATTCGTAGTTTTAAGAATATTCAGGTCTTCTCAAGAAGCCAGGAAGTAATTCTCAAAGAGAAAGTTCATGGAAAGAATATTCTAATGGCACATTTGGCTTTAAAGGATTATGGAGAATCTACTATTGAAGTAAATAAAAAGGAAGAACGGACTTTTAGATTTTTATTTTTTGGAAATATTGTTGCATATAAGCGGGTTGATTTATTGATTGAAGCTGCAAATATTTTGCATGATAGAGGTATTGAAAACTTCAAAGTAAGGATTGCTGGTAGCTGTAATTGTAATTGGGAACAAAACTATGCATCGTTTATAAAGTGTCCAGATGTGTTTGAACTAATGATTAAACGAATTCCTAACGAGGATGTAGCTAATATGTTTGCAGATAGTCATGTTTTTGTTATGCCTTATCAAGATATAGCCCAAAGTGGGGCTATAACGGTAGCATTTAGATATAATGTCGTTACATTGGTCTCTGACATTCCTCAATTTAAGGAGTTTGTAGAAGATGGAGTGACGGGATTAGCATTCCAATCAGGAAATGCAGGTGATTTAGCGGATAAAATGCAGTGGTGTATAGAAAACAGGGATGTGCTTTTAAAAGAACTTTCTGTTAATCAAAAGAATTTTGTAGATAAGGAGCTTTCGCTAACCAGTATTGTTGCGAAATATAAAGACTTCTTTTCTAAATTGTAAATTTATGAGTTTTGTACCTCGACTGGCTACAGATAAACAATGTACAGGCTGTTTTGCTTGTATAGATGTGTGCAATAAAAATGCTATAAATATAGTTGAACATTATGATGGGCATCGGTATGTAGAGATAGATAAAAGTAAATGTGTTGGTTGTGGCATGTGTGAACAAATCTGTCCGATCGTCTCGAATTTCGAATATCAGAAAAGTGAATATTCAGATTTCTATGCAGCTTGGGCAAAAAATAGAACACATCGAAAGACTAGTGCTTCAGGTGGCGCTTTTTATGCAATGGCGTTTTCTGTAATAGAACAAGGGGGAATTGTGTTTGGTGCGAAAATAGAATCACCTTGTTATGTTCATCATCAGGCAATTGAGACTAAGGAAGAATTGAGTTGTTTGCAGGGGTCAAAATATACACATAGCAATACATCTGGAAATTATAAACTCGCTTTGAAATATTTGAAGGAAGGTCGAATGGTTCTTTTCTCGGGTACAGGTTGTCAAATTGCTGGACTATTATCTTTTTTGAAAGATAGAACTTATAAAGGGAATCTGGTTACGGTGGATTTAATTTGTGGTGGAATTCCTTCTAGAATTTTAATTGATAAATTTATTAGTCAGGCACCGTATAAAGTGAAGCGTGTTTTGTCATTTCGTACAAAGGAAACAGGATGGAAACCTAGAGGATTTCGTTATAATTTAAAAGTCGAAGATGAAAATGGTAAAATTTATGATTATGCAAATAAAAATAATTTAATTACTACTGGGTTTAGTCTCGAATTAACGAATAGGTATTCTTGTTATGACTGTCCTTTCGTTGGAAAAAATCGCAAATCAGACTTTACCATAGGGGATTATTGGGGATGTATTAAATATGATGAAGAACATTTTGATGGTATATCGTTGATTATAGCTCATACTGATAAAGCGAGGCAGTTCCTTTCGTCATTAAGAGATTCTTTATTTTATGATAAGGCTGATATGAACTTAGCCATATCTCATAATCATAGATTGGTAACAGGACATTCGATTCAGCAATATTTTTTAGAACGAAAGTTGTTGGCTTTCCTTTCTTCACAATTAAGTGACAGCACATTTTCAAAAATATATGCAAATACATTTTCAAATAAAAGTCCATGGATACTGTTGAAAGTGATTCGGAAAGTTTACGGAATAGTAGTAAATATTATAGATAGAATAGGACATAAGCAATGAAAATCGGATTATTAACATATCATAAGTCGTATAATTGTGGAGCAGTGTTGCAAACTTATGCCACATGTCGGCTTCTTAAGGAATTGGGACATGAAGTAGAGTTGATAGACCTTAGGCAGCCAGAACCTATAAAGTTGAGACAATTGATTTTTATTCCTCGCTTTATTAAATTTTATAGGTTTTGCAAAAAGTTTTACCCATCGCTTACACGGCATTATAAGACAGTGGAGGAGCTTAAAAAGGCAAAGTTGGATTATGATTGTTTATTGGTAGGAAGTGACCAAACATGGAATCCTTTAATTAGTCGTGAACAATGTTTAGCCTATTTTCTTGATTTTGGAGGGGAGCAGGTTCGCAGAGTGTCGTTTGCTTCGAGCTTTGGGGTGAATATGTGGCCGGAGAGCCATAAAGAGCTACTGCCTACTATAGATAAACTTCTTCATCGTTTTTCGGGCATATCTGTGAGAGAAGTTACGGGCCAAAATATATTAAAGCAGCAATTTAGCCTTGATAGTAGCTTAGTGCTTGATCCTACAATGTTACATTCTTCTTATGTGGAAATTACTTCATCTATTACTCCCAATCATCGCATTGTCTGTTATCTCTTGAATCGTAATGATTGTCAGCTTGATATGGCACGTTATCTTTCATACAAGATGTGCTTTTCTTCTTCTTGTTATACGGTTTATAATCCAACCCATTATATCTTTTTGATTTATAAAGATCTGATACCGGCTCGTATGATATTTAATGGATATCCTTTGAGAGGGTTTGAATATTGTTATCCTCCTGCTATAAAAGGATGGATAGAGCAGATTGGTGGAGCGGAGGTTGTAGTGACAGATTCCTTCCATGGATTAGTGTTTAGCTTGCTTTATCATCGTCAGTTTGCTGTGATTCCTATAGCGAATGGATTATCGAGCCGTCTGCTTGATTTGCTTGATTTAGTAGGACTAGAAAATCATGTGTTTACTTCACAGGAGGAGTTGGAAAAGAACATGGAGGTGCTTCAGCGTCCGATTGATTATGAGAGGGTAGACAGTATATTGGCTATTTATAGAGAACGGTCAATTGACTTTTTGCGTAATGTTTTAAAATAAGGATAGTAAGATGATACACATATTACATGGCTTTTCTAATGTGGATAGTGAGTTTAAGCCCCGAAATTTGCGACAAGAGGTGCACTATATTGAATCGCCTCGTACTAAGAAACGTATCGTGGGTTGGACGATAGGCTGTTTTCGAGCTCTATGTTGTTCCCGAAAAGGGGAAACAGTGTTTTGTTGGTATGATTTTCAAGCTGTATTACTTTATTGGATGTGTCTTTTGACTTTCCAGCGTAGAAATATTGGTTGTCTCAATATTCTTTTAAAAAAGAAAGATACTATACAAAATCGCATTGTGTCGAAAATGTATCGCAAGGCTTTAATGTCGAAATATTTCCATGCCAGTGTAACTTCTTCTCATTATGGAGAATTGTTGAAAGAGTGGTTGTGTCTTGATTTTAATTATACTGTAATTCATGACCCTTATCATGAAAAATGGGAAAGAAAATGTGAATCGTTGAATCATGATATATTTGTAGGTGGAGGAAATTCAAGAGATTGGTCTTTTATGCTAGAAGTGGCAAAACAAATGTCTGATGTGAAATTTTTATTTGTAATGAATAGCTTAGACTATCATATGTATAAAGAATATATAACAGAGAACATTAAGGTGAAATGTAATCTGCCCTTTAATCAGTTTCTACAAGAGATGGCTAATTCCGCCATAGTAGCAATGCCACTGACAACCGAAGCTCAGGCAGGATTATTGGTGTTGTTTCAAGCAGCGGGAAGTAAGAGATTTGTTATTACCTCCTCAACCGCTACAACAAGAGCATATATTACTTCTGATCGGGGGTGTGCTTTGGAGCGTGATGTAAAGCAATGGAAAGATGCTATTCGTTATTATTTATTGAATGAGAAAGAACGTAATGATAAGGCACTCAAACTCCACAAGTTTCTAAAAGATGTTTGTGGAAGAGATAATTTTGATTCTGGCATTCAAAAAATCGTGGACTTATGCGAATCAAATTATTAGTCAAGTATCTGATTGGATGGCTTAAATGCAGATTTAATCACATCGAGTGTGGAGATTGCTGTTATCTTGGGATTAATTTAAATATAATCAATAAGGGGAATTTTAAATTGGGAGATAATGTAAAGTTCCGGCCTTCGTTGGATGTTTATATAAGTCGGAATGCTCTTTTGTCTATAGGAGACCACACAGAGATAGGCAATCATTCCACAATATCAGCACATAACATTGTGATAATAGGAAAAGGAGTGCTAACCGGTCCTTATGTATTTATAGCAGACCATAATCATGAATATAGAAATCCGGATGTTTATATTTATAAACAAGGATGTAGGGCTCGGCCGGGAGGGATTGAAGATCTCCTGCATGGGCATGGAGCTGACGGCGGATGACCTGCGGATCAACGCGGCCATGCTGGAGGGATACAGCCCCAAGCTGGTGGGCGTGCTGCCCGGGACCTGCCCGGACGGCGGGACCCTTACGCCGGTATCTGTTGACCAGCTGACCCGGGGCGAGTTCGGCCTGAAGGCCGGGGACCGGGTGGTGCTGCTCACCCTGGATGGACAGGACTACTATCTGTTGGCAAAGGTGGTGAAGCTATGACAGTCCTATGGCCCATGTTTTCTGCCCCCACGGACCAGAAGGCCGGGCGGCTGCCTCTGTACCGGGACGTTTTGATGGACTATGAGGCCGGGCGGCCTGTGTGGGAGAGCGGAAACCCGGTGATGGTCACCGGGCTGGAGGCCGTGAAGGGCTGGGCCTGGCGGGCCATCGACACTGCCCGGTACCAGTACCCTCACTTCTCCTGGTCCTTCGGCTGTGAACTGCTGGCTCTGGTGGGGCAGCCCGACCGGGCGGACACCAAGCTGAGTGAGGCAGCCCGGTATGTCCGGGAGGCTCTGGAAGTCAACCCCTATATCCGGGACATCCAGGTTTCGGAGACCCGGTTTGAGGGCAGCACCCTGCATCTGACGGTGGCGCTCTCCACCGTATATGGGAGGACCACGCTATATGTTTGAGGATCGGACAACTGAAAACCTGAAGAAGGAGGTCCTGGAGGCCATCCGGCCGGAGGCGGGCGTTTCTACCCTGGCGGGCAGCTATGCGGATGCTGTGGCGGGACCCTTATGCCAGATGGTGAGCAATCTCTACAAAGCGCTTCCGGCGGTCACCTCCATGCTGTTCATTGACGAGTCATCGGGAAGATTTATCGACCTGGTGGCCCAGGATTACCACGACCTGACCCGCCGTGCGGGGACCACCTTCCTGCGCGGT
>OGZY01000746.1_pt1 | contig 17557 bp, 16 predicted proteins | sample 1576911 | NCBI WGS metagenome assembly OGZY01 (sample SAMEA3541488, study PRJEB24748) | human gut metagenome | biome: human gut; feature: human-associated habitat; material: faeces | place: China | collected 2012 | reverse complement strand
CATTCATATTCAAAAGCGAGCCAGGCGGTGAGCGAGGTTTGCACGGCGGCTCTGCAGCGTATGCGCCCGCCGCAGAGAATCGGCGGAAAAGCAAATTTGCCCCTTGACTTGTGCGCAGCGGGGCGTTATACTATACAGGTAAATAAAGTAGCTGTGGCGGACGCCGCGCTCACCTTGCGCGCCAAAGGGCGCCGGGTCCATACGAAGGAACGCGCCGCTGGGCGCGCGAGTTTGTTTGTGCAGTGCGGCTTACTTCCACGTAAGCCGTACTTTTTTTCACAGGCGGGCAGCCCCCGCCGCAACCGAAACATTTGGAGGTGCTTTACGATTAGCGGCAAAAAAGAAATGGAAATCAATGAAGGCATTCGCGACAGAGAGGTGCGTGTCATCGACGCGGACGGCAGCCAGCTCGGCATCATGTCCACGCGCGACGCGCTTGCAAAAGCGGAAGAAAAAAATCTGGACCTCGTGAAGATCGCACCGCAGGCGCAGCCGCCCGTGTGCAAATTCCTGGATTACGGGAAGTACCGCTTCGAGATGCAGAAACGCGACAAGGAAGCGAAGAAAAACCAGAAGATCGTCGACATCAAGGAGATCCGCCTTTCCCTCAACATCGACACGAACGACTTCAACACCAAGGTCGGCCAGGCGAAGAAGTTTTTGTCCAAGGGCGATAAGGTGAAGGTGTCCATTCGTTTCCGCGGCCGTGAGATGGCGCATACGGACCTGGGCCTTGAGGTTCAGAAGAAGTTCGCCGCAGCCCTGCCGGAAGCCGTTGTGGAAAAGCAGCCCAAACTGGAGGGCCGGAGCATGCAGATGTTCCTTGCCCCCGCTCCCGCGAAGCAAAATTAAGGAGGAACTATAAAATGCCCAAGATCAAAACACATTCCGGTGCGAAAAAACGCTTTAAGCTGACGAAAAACGGCAAGGTGAAGCGCGGCCATGCGTTCCGCAGCCATTTGCTGAACGGCCATGGCAAGACCCGCAAGCTGAAACGCGCCTACCGCAAGGCTTCCTATGCCGACAAGACGAATACGGCCGTAATCAAACGCATGCTGCCGTACGCCTAAGCTGTCAGGGGCTTGGCAACCGATTATCAAACAGCTTACATTTAAAGGAGATTGTGAAATATGGCACGTATCAAAGGCGCTATGATGACGCGCAAAAGAAGAAAAAAGACCCTGAAGCTGGCGAAGGGATACTGGGGCAGCAAATCCAAGCATTTTAAAATGGCCAAAGAGCAGGTCATGAAGAGCGGCAACTATGCTTTTGTGGGCCGCAAACAGAAAAAGCGCGATTTCCGCAGCCTGTGGATCACCCGCATCAACGCGGCCTGCCGCGCCGAGGGCGTCAACTATTCCACCTTCATGAACGGCCTGAAGAAGAGCGGCATTGAGCTGAACCGCAAAATGCTCTCCGAAATGGCCATCCATGATCCGAAGAGCTTCTCCGCCCTTGTCGAAACCGCGAAGAACGCCGCGAAATAAGCACAGCGATACGCCCGGGCACAACGTGCACGGGCGTCGCTTTGTATTTTGGCCTGTGTGAAAAAACGCTTTGCAGGCCCCAAAACGGTCCGCCTCAGGCGTGTTTTCTTGCGTCAACACGCCTGGGGCGGGGATATTAAAAAAGGAGGGTGTGCGCCATGACGGAAGTGATCGCCAGCCGCGACAACGAGCGCGTGAAGCGCGCCTGCAAGCTGCGGGACAGCGGCGCGCGGCGCGCGGCCGAGGGGCGCTTTCTTGCCGAGGGGCTGCGCCTGTGCACGGACCTTGCCCAGCGTCTGCCGCCGGAGGAGGTCTACTGCACCCAAAAGCTGCTGGATGCGCACCCGGAGCTTGCCGCCCTGGGCGGCAGGCATTTTCTGGTGAGCGACGCCGTGGCGGCAAAGCTCTCGGACACAAAGGCCCCGCAGGGGCTGTTCTGTGTGTTTCCCCGCCGGACAAAAACGCTGGAGGCGGTGCGCGGCGGCGGGCGCTATGTGTGCCTGGAGCACATACAGGACCCCGCCAATGTGGGGGCGCTGCTGCGCAGCGCGGCGGCGTTCGGCTTCGCGGGCGCGGTGCTGTGCGGCAATTGCGCCGACCCATTCTCCCCCAAGGCGGCGCGGGCCTCCATGGGCACGCTGGCCAAGGTAGACATCATTTTTGCAGATGAAACCGGACAGGCGCTGGCCGCGTTCAAAGCGTGCGGTATCCCAAGCTTTGCGGCGGCCCTGCAGAATTCCGTCCCGCTGGAGCGCGTGGACACGCAGCGCCTGCCCGGGGCGGCGCTTCTCATCGGCAACGAAGGCAACGGTCTTCTGCCCGGGACCGTAGCCGCGGCCGACAAAGCCGTGCGCATCCCCATGGCGGCGGGCGTGGAATCGCTGAACGCCGCCGTCGCGGGTGGCGTGCTGCTGTGGCATTTCAGGGAGGTGTAGCGATGGGCGGTGCACGCGCACAGGTGCTGGAGGAAAAGACTGCGTGGCTTTGGATGGCCGCGGCGCTTGGCCCCGGCGCGCCGAACAGCGGCATGGCGCTGAGCATGTTTCCGGACGCGCGTGCGCTGGCACAGGCGTGCTGGAAGGAAGACCTCTCCATGGTTTTCACGCCGGCGCAGCTGGCCGCGCTGCGGGCCGCGCGGCCGGAGGATTATACCGCCCGTCTGGACGACTGCGCCCGGCATGGCGTGAACGTACTGACGTGGGCCGACGAAGATTATCCGAATCTGCTGCGCGCAGTGTCTGCACCGCCGCCCGTGCTGTATTACCGGGGCGACGCGGGCATCCCCAACCGCTGCTTTACATTCGCCATTGTGGGAACGCGGCGCCCCTCCGCCTACGGTGTGGAGGCGACGGCGTCCATCGCGGGCGAATTGGCCCGGGCGGGCGTAGCGCTTGTCTCCGGCCTTGCCACAGGGCTTGACAGCGAGAGCCATAAGGCGGCCGTCCAGGCGGGCGCGCCCACGGTGGCGTGCATCGCCTTCGGGCATGATCAGTGCTATCCCGCCGCCAACCGCACGCTTAAAGGCGTCATCGAGCGGCAGGGCCTGGTGCTCAGCGAGTATCCGCCGGGCACCCCGCCGCAGCGCGGTTATTTTCTGCAGCGCAACCGGCTCATTGCGGGGCTGTCCCGCGGGCTGTGCGTGGCCGAAGCGCGCCGCCGTTCGGGCACCATGAACACCGTGGCCGCGGCGCTGGCCGCCGGGAGGGACGTTTTCAGCGTGCCGGGCAGCATTTTTTCGCCGCTGTGCGAGGGCACGAACCAGCTTCTGCGCGAGGGCGCGGTGCCCGCTGTATCGGGCGCGGATATCCTTTTGTGGTATGGTCTGGCCCAGCCGGAGCAGCCGGAAAAAGCAAAGCCGGACGGCGCGCCGCTGAGCCTGGACGCACAGAGGATGCGGGACGCGATGAGCGCCGCGGCGCCGCTGCCGCTGGACGCGCTGTGCGCAAAGACGGGCCTGCCGCCGCCCAAGGCGATGGCGGCTTTGACGGAGCTGGAGCTTGCGGGCTTTTCCCGGCAGCTTGCGGGCCGGCAGTTCCAGCTGAAATAGAAAATGACGGCCCTGTGCTGTTTGAAGGGCATGCCCCTCGGGGCGGCCGCATAGATTTGGATTGTTTTTTTTCTCTTATTATCGCATAATAGAAAGAGCCGCGGGCCGCGCAAGGGAGGCCCGCAAGGGGCGCCGGAGGGCGCCCGGCCGTATTCGGAGCGCCCCGGCGGCGCCCAAAAGCATGTCCGCAGGACGGCTGCTCCCACGGCGGAAGCTGCCCCGGCTGTCTGCCGGACTCGGCCAAATCCCGGAAAAGGACGGTAACACAATGTCAAAACTCGTGATTGTAGAATCCCCGGCGAAAGCCAAGACCATCCGCAAATACCTGGGCGGCGGATATGAGGTGACGGCCTCCATGGGCCACATCCGCGACCTGCCCCAGAGCCAGCTTGGCATTGACGTCGAGCACGGCTACGCTCCCCAGTATATCAACATCAAGGGCAAGGAAAAAATCATCAAGGAGCTTAAGAGCCTGGCCAAGGAGAGCGACGAAGTGTTCCTCGCCACTGACCCGGACCGTGAGGGCGAGGCCATCAGCTGGCATCTGGCCAATCTGCTGGGCCTGGACACTGCGGCGGAAAACCGCGTCACCTTCGGCGAGATCACCAAAAAGGGCGTGACGCAGGGCATGGCCGCGCCGCGCGCCATTGATATGGACCTGTTCAACGCCCAGCAGGCCCGCCGTGTGCTGGACCGCCTGGTGGGCTACAAGCTCTCGCCCTTTTTGTGGAAAAAGGTGCGCCGGGGGCTTTCCGCGGGGCGTGTGCAGAGCGTGGCCGTGCGCCTGATCGTGGACAGGGAAAAGGAGATCGAGGCGTTCAAGCCCGAGGAATACTGGAACATCGACGCGCTGCTCAGCCCCCCGTCCTCCACAAAAAAATTCACCGCGCGCCTCACGGCGCTGGCCGGCGGCCGGAAGTTGGCCGTGACGAGCGCCGGGCAGAGCGCCGAGATCGTCAAGGCCCTGGACGGCGCGGCTTATACCGTGGCCTCCATCAGCAAGGGCAAGCGGAAAAAGGTGCCCGCGCCCCCGTTTATCACCTCCACCATGCAGCAGGAGGCCAGCCGCCGGCTGGGCTTTACGGCAACGCGCACCATGCGCGCGGCCCAGACGCTGTACGAGGGCGTGGACATTGCGGGGCAGGGCACCATGGGCCTGATCACCTACATGCGTACCGACAGCCTGCGCATTGCGGACGAGGCGCAGGCCGCGGCCAAGGAGTTCATCACCGAGACCTACGGCCCGGAATATGTGTGTCCCCAGAAGCGCACCTACAAAAGCAAAAGCGCCACGGCCGCGCAGGACGCCCACGAGGCGGTGCGGCCCACAAACCCCGCTCTGACGCCCGCCGAGGTGGAAAAGAGCGTTTCGGGCGACCCGGCTAAGCTCTACCGCCTGATCTGGAGCCGCTTTATCGCAAGCCAGATGAGCGACTGCCAGCAGGACACCGTCTCTGCCGACATCACCGCGGCGGGCTACCTGTTCCGTGCCAGCGGCTATGTGGTGACGTTCGACGGCTTTACCACGCTGTACGAGGAAGCCACCGACGAGAAAGAGAAGAAAGAGACCGCGCTGCCGCCGCTGGAGGAGGGCATGGTGCTGAAGCTGCGGGAGCTGAAGCCCGAGCAGAAGTTCACCCAGCCGCCCGCGCGCTACACCGAGGCGACGCTCATCAAGGCGCTGGAGGAAAACGGCATCGGCCGTCCGTCCACCTATGCGCCCATCATCACCACCATCATCGACCGCGATTATGTGGAGCGGGACCAGAAAAAGCTGGCGCCCACCACGCTGGGCCGCGTGATCAACGAGCTGATGCTGGAGCAGTTCCCCAACATCGTGGACGTGAAGTTCTCCGCCCATATGGAGGAGGAGCTGGACACCATTGAAAACGGCAAGACGGACTGGCACGAGGTCATCGACGATTTTTACACCGATTTCGACAAAACGCTCAAGGAAGCCGAAGTAAAGATGGAGGGCAAAAGGATCAAGGTGCCCGATGAGGAAACAGACGAGGTCTGCGAGCTGTGCGGCCGGAAAATGGTCATCAAAAGCGGACGCTACGGCAAATTCCTGGCCTGCCCGGGCTTCCCCGAATGCAAAAACACCAAGCGCCTTGTGAAGGACACCGGCGGCCTGTGCCCCAAGTGCGGCAGCCGCATGCTGGTGCGCCATTCCAAAAAGGGCCGTGTGTACTACGGCTGCGAGAAAAACCCCACCTGCGACTTTATGACATGGAACGAGCCCACCACCGAAAAATGCCCGGAGTGCGGTTCCACCCTGTTCAAAAAGGGCGGAAAGAACGGTATCCTGCTGTGCGAAAAAGAGGGCTGCGGTTACTCCCGCGCGCTGGGTGCCGAAAAAAAGGAGTAAGAGCATGCACATCCGGGTCCTGGGCGCGGGCCTCGCGGGATGCGAGGCCGCGTTGTATCTCGCGGGCCGCGGCTACGCCGTGGAACTGTGGGAGCAAAAGCCGCATAAATTTTCCCCCGCGCATAAAAACGCGGATTTCGCGGAGCTTGTGTGCTCCAATTCCCTCAAGGCCGACCGGCTGGATTCCGCCTCCGGCCTGCTGAAGGCGGAAATGAAACTGCTGGGCAGCGCACTGCTGCCCGTGGCCGAGGGCTGCCGCGTGGCGGCGGGCGGCGCGCTGGCTGTGGACCGCGAGGCCTTTGCCGCCGGCGTGACGGCGCTTGTGAAGGGAAACCCCAATATCACGCTGCGCACGGGCGAGGCGCAGGCCGTGGGCGAAGCCGAGCCGGACACGCTGGTGCTGACGGCCACCGGGCCGCTCACCGAGGGCGCGCTGGCGCAGGACATCGCCCGCCTGACGGGGCGGGGCGCGCTCTCGTTTTACGACGCCGCCGCGCCCATCGTCACGGCGGACAGCATCGACCGGGACAGGGTGTTCGCGGCGTCGCGCTACGGGCGAGGCACGGCGGATTACCTCAACTGCCCGTTCGACAAAGCGGGCTACGAGGCCTTCCATGCCGCGCTGGCGGGGGCGGAACGCGCGCCCCTGCACGATTTTGACGGCGAGCCTTCCGTGTACGAGGGCTGCATGCCCATCGAGGTGATGGCAAAGCGCGGCGCCGACACCATGCGCTACGGCCCGCTGCGCCCCGTGGGCCTGACGGACCCCAAAACGGGCCGCCGCCCCTGGGCGAACGTGCAGCTTCGGGCCGAGGACGCGGCCTGCAGTATGTATAATCTGGTGGGCTTCCAGACAAACCTCAAATTCGGCGAGCAGCAGCGTGTGTTCCGCATGATTCCCGGGCTGGAGCACGCCGAGTTCGTGCGCTACGGCGTGATGCACCGCAACACGTTTTTAAACAGCCCGGCGCTGCTGGGAACCGATCTTTCGCTGAAGGCGTGCCCCAACGTGTTTTTTGCCGGGCAGATCACGGGCTTTGAGGGCTATATGGAAAGCGCGGCCTGCGGCCTGCTTGCGGCCCGAAGCATGGAAGCGCGGCTGTCCGGCCGCGCGTTCACGCCGCCGCCGGCGGACACGATGTGCGGCGCGCTGCTGCGTTATATCACAACGCCCACGAAGGATTTTCAGCCTATGGGCGCGAACATGGGCCTTCTGCCCGCGCCTGAAACGCGCATCCGTGACAAACGCCAGCGGTATCTTGCCGTCGCGCAGCAGGCCGTGGCCGCCATGGAGCGGTATCTGGGCTGAGCGCAAAACAAAGCGGTTGCTTTCGCACCAATACGCGCTCCCTTATACTTTGATTATTGAGCAGAGCGCAAAAAATCATGAGAGTCAATCGGGAGGGAACGTTATGAACATCATCATCGACGCGATGGGCGGCGACAACGCCCCAAAGGAAATTCTGCTGGGCGCGGCCGCGGCCGTGCGGGAATACGGCGTGCAGATCACGGCCGTGGGGCGCAGGCGGGACATCGAGGCCTGCGCGCGGGAGAACGGCATCGATATGGCGGGCATTACCGTGGCCGACGCCTCCGAGACCATTGAGATGTGCGACGAGCCTACGGCGGCCATCCGCGGCAAAAAGGATTCGTCCATGGTGGTGGGCCTGCGCATGCTGGCCGCCGGCGAGGGCGACGCCTTCGTTTCGGCAGGCTCCACGGGCGCGCTGCTGGCGGGAGCAACGCTCATCGTCAAGCGGCTCAGGGGCGTGAAGCGCCCGGCCATCGGCACCGTCATTCCGGGCGCGAAGCAGCCCTATCTGCTGCTGGACTCCGGCGCAAATGTGGAATGCCGGTCCGAGATGCTCAGCGCCTTTGCCACGATGGGCAGCGTGTACATGGAGAAAGTGATGGGCCGCGCAAACCCCAGCGTGGGCCTTGTGAACAACGGTGCGGAGGAGACAAAGGGCACCCCGGCCTATGTTGAGGCGCACCGGCTTTTGAAGTATAATAAAAACATCCGTTTTGCCGGCAATGTTGAGCCCAAGGACGTGCCCCAGGGCAATGTGGACGTTGTTGTGTGCGACGGCTTTACGGGCAATGTGATTTTGAAGCTCACCGAGGGCGTGGCCAAGATGCTGGTGGGCGAGATCAAAAACGTGTTCATGGCGGACCTGAAAAGCAAGCTGGCTTATCTGATGGTAAAGGGCGGCATGAAGGATTTTAAGAAAAAGCTGGACGCCGACGAACACGGCGGCGCGCTGATGATGGGCGTGACGAAGCCCGTCATCAAGGCCCACGGCTCGTCCAATGCAAAGGCGTTCAAAAACGCCGTCCGGCAGGCAAAGCTGTGCGTGGAAAGCGGCGCGGTGGAGAGCATGCGCGAAAAGCTGGCCGCCGTGGCCCAGACAGAGGAAGCCGGGGCGTAACGGCCGCCGGAAAGGCGCGCGCGGCGCGCTTTCGCAAAACAGCCCCGGCGGGACGGCCGCCATCCGCAACAAAGGAAGGATCTGGAACGATGCGCGAGACACACGAGCTGGAAGAGGCTCTTCATCATCATTTTAAGAACCCGGCGCTGCTGGTGACAGCGCTGACGCATACCTCCTACGCCAACGAGGCGAAGCACGGCGTGCGCCACAATGAACGGCTGGAATTTCTGGGCGACTCGGTGTTGTCCATCGTGGTGGCCGAATACCTGTTCACGCACAAGAACATGCCCGAGGGCGAACTGACGCGCATGCGCGCCAGCCTTGTGTGCGAGGCGGCGCTGTTTGAATTTGCAAAGCAGATATCCCTGGGCGATTATCTGCGTTTGGGCAGGGGCGAGGAGCGCGGCGGCGGACGCTGCCGCCCGAGCATTTTGTCCGACGCGTTCGAGGCGGTCATCGCGGCGCTGTACCTGGACGGCGGCATGGAAACGGCGCGGGCGTTCATCCTGCCGTTTGTCACCGGCGCGCTCACGGACGCCGCCGCCGAAGAGGATTACAAGACAAAGCTGCAGGAGATCGTGCAGCAGAACCCGGAGGAGCGCCTGCGCTATGTGGTGACCGACGAATCCGGCCCGGACCACAACAAGCATTTCGTGGTGGAGGTGCACCTCAATTCCAACTGCATCGGCAAGGGCGAGGGGCACAGCAAAAAGCTGGCCGAGCAGCAGGCGGCGAAGGAAGCCCTGGCCCTGATGGGGTATTGACGCGGGGCCTGCCGCGCCGGGCAAAATGTCCCTATACTCGTAAGTAAGGAGTTTTTCCATGTTTTTGAAGGCGCTTGAAATACAGGGCTTTAAATCCTTTCCAGACCGCACGCGCATTACCGTCGGCAAAGGCATCACCGCTGTGGTGGGCCCCAACGGCAGCGGAAAAAGCAATATATCCGACGCCATCCGCTGGGTGCTGGGCGAGACAAGCGCCAAGCAGCTGCGCGGCGGCGGCAAGATGGAGAACGTCATTTTCGGCGGCACGCAGCAGCGCGGCGCCATGGGCTTTGCCAGCGTCAGCCTTGTGGTGGACAACACCGACAGGCGCATCGACGTGGACAACGACGAGGTGACGATCGGCCGCAAGTATTACCGCTCCGGCGACAGCGAATATTCCGTAAACGGGCAGAATGTGCGCCTCAAGGACATCTATGAGCTGTTCCTGGACACGGGCCTGGGCCGCGACGGCTATTCCGTTATCGGGCAGGGCCGCATCGCAGAGATCGTGGGCGCGAAATCAAACGAGCGCCGGGAAATTTTTGAGGAAGCGTCCGGCATCGCCAAATACCGCTACCGCAAAAATGAGGCCGAGCGCCGCCTGGCCTCCGCCGAGGAAAATCTGGTGCGCCTGCGGGATATCCTGGGCGAGCTGGAGGAGCGCGTGGGCCCGCTGGAGCGGGAGAGCAAAAAGGCAAAGCAGTATCTGGAGCTGGCCGAGCGCCGCAAGGGCCTGGAGGTAACGCTCTGGGTGGACACCGTGCAGAAAGCGCGGGACACGGTGCGCGAGCAGCAGCGCAAAATTGAGATCGCGGGCGCGGACTATGCCCGCGCCGGGCGGGAGATCGAGGCCATTGACGCCGAGACCGAGAGCACCCGCGCGGAGATCGAGCATCTGATCACCGAAGCCGACCGCTGCAACGCGGAAATACGGGCCATAACGGAGGAGATCGCCGGGGCGGATTCCCGCATCGCGGTGCTTGAAAACGACATTGCCCACAACGATGCGACCATTGCGTCGCTGAAGGAGGAGATCGGCCAGAGCGGCCTGGGCCGCGAGGCCATCGCCGCCGAGGTGCGGGGCCACGGCGAGGGCATCGCCGCCTGCGAGCGGCAGGCGGCCGCATACGCCGCGCGCACCGGGGAGCTGGAAGCCCTGCTGGAGGAGCTGCAGAACAGGAGCGCGGCTTCCGGCGAGCGGCGCGGCGTGGTAACGGGCCGGCTGAACGCCATGGCCGCGCGCATTACGGATTTAAAGGTCGCGGCCGCGGGCGCGGCGTCGTCGGTTGAGGCGGCAAAAAAACGCCTTGCCGCCGCCGAGAGCGAGGGCGCGGCAAACGCCGCCCTGACGCGGGACCTGGAGGAGCAGAAGGCAGAGACGGACGCTTTTCTGCAGGACGCGGTGGAGCGGCTGACACGGCTTGAGAACATCAAGGGCGGCCTGACGCTCAAGGTGGAAAGCCGCCGCGGCGCGCTGGCGCAGGCGGACGAGAACGAACAGAAGCTCCTGCGCGCCATCGAGGCCGCCCGGCAGCGCATCGCCATGCTGAAGGATCTGGAGCGCAATATGGACGGCTTCCAGAGCAGCGTCAAGGCCGTGATGAAGGCGGCGGCGAACCGCCGTCTGCGCGGGGTCACAGGGCCGGTGTCCACCATCCTTTCCGTCAAGCCGGGGTACGAGGTGGCCATTGAAACGGCGCTGGGCTTTGCTTTGCAGAACATCGTTGTGGAAAACGAGACGGCGGCCAAGGCGGCCATGGCCTTTTTGCGGGACGAGCGCGCGGGGCGCGCCACATTTTTGCCGCTGGACACCGTCAAGCCCGGCAGCTTCAACGGCCGTTTGCCCGAGGGCGCGGTGCTGGCCAGCAGCCTTGTGACGTATGACGAAAAATATGCAAATATCGTTTCCAGCCTGCTGGGACGCATCGTCGTGGTGGACGACATCAACGAGGCGTCGCGCACGGCCCGCGCGCTGGATTACCGCAACCGTGTGGTGACGGTGGACGGCCAGGTCGTCAACGCGGGCGGCTCGTTCACGGGCGGCAGCGTTTCCCGCTCCGCCGGGCTGTTCAGCCGCAAGCAGGAGATCGACGAGCTGAAGAAAAAGGTGGAGGCGCTGGAAAAGCAGCGGGACGCCGCGGAGGAAAAAACCGACAGGGCGAAGGCTGAGGTGGACGCGCTTTCCGCCGAGCTGACCGCCACCGAGAGCGAGGCCATCACCGCGGGGGGCGACAAGATCCGCGGCGAGGTGGAAGGCGGGCGCATCGCCGCCGCGCTGTCCCAGGCGCGGGCCGCGGGGGAAATGCTTTCCGCCGAGCGCGCCCAGCTTGCCGCGCAGATCGCGGCGAGCGAAAAGGCGGGGGCGGACGCCGCTGCCGAGATGGAGGTGCTTACACGGGACAGCGCCGCGCTGGAGGAGGAACTGCGCGCCATCTCCGGCAGCGACGACACCTTCCTGGAAACGCGCACGCGCCTTGCGGACGAGCTTTCCGACTTGAAATTGAAGGCGCTGGCCGCTCAAAAGGATATCGAGAGCCACCGCGCGGCCATTGCCCAGCTGGAGAGCCGCACGGATGAGAGCGACGCGCGGGCAAGACAGCTTGCCGCAAACATCGAGACGCTGACGGCCCAGAACGCCGAGCGCGCCGCGCAGATCGAGACCATCCGCGCAGCCATTGCGGGCAGCCGGAACGAGATCGAAAAGCGGGAAGAGGCCAAGGTCGGAGCGGTGCGCCGCCGCATGGAAAAGGAAGGCGGCATCACCCAGCAGACGGCGCGGGTGCGCAAGATCACGGACGAGCGCGAGGCGCTGGGACGTGAGATCGCCCGCCTGACCGAGCAGAAGGAGCAGAAGGACGCCGAGTACGAGCAGACGGTGGCAAAGCTCTGGGAAGAATACGAGCTGACGCTCTCCGCCGCGCAGGAGCTGTGCGTGCCGTTTGAGAGCGGGGCCGAGCTGCGCCGCCAGGTGTCCGAGGTGCGCGGCAAAATCAAGGCTCTGGGCAATGTGAACGTGAGCGCCATCGAGGAATATGCCGAGGTAAGCCAGCGGTACGAGTTCCTGCGCGCCCAGGTGGGCGATGTGGAAACCAGCAAGGCCGAGCTGCAAAAGCTCATCGCGGGCCTTTCGGACGAGATGCGCGCCATGTTCAGCGAGAGCTTTGCGGCCATCAACCGCAACTTCGGCCGTATTTTTGCCGAGCTGTTCGGCGGCGGCACGGCGCGGCTGTATCTGGAGGACGAGGCCGATGTGCTGGGCAGCGGCATCAGCATCGAGGTGGCGCCTCCGGGCAAGATCATCCGCAACCTGTCGGCGCTGTCGGGCGGCGAACAGGCGCTGGTGGCCATCTCCATTTATTTCGCCATTTTCGGTGTGAATCCCGCGCCCTTCTGTGTGCTGGACGAGATCGAGGCCGCGCTGGACGACGTGAACGTCACGCGCTTTGCACAGTATCTGCGGCGCATTTCAAGCGAGACACAGTTCATCGTCATCACCCACCGCCGCGGCACCATGGAAGAGGCCGACGTGCTGTACGGTGTGACGATGCAGGAGGACGGCGTGTCCAAGGTGCTCAAGCTGGACCTGGAGCATGTGGACGCGAGCCTTGTTTCCTGACGGAGCGGGGCAATCCTTGCGGATATTTATGAACGGAGTGGATACGATTGGGCTTTTTTGAAAAACTGGGCGAGGGACTGCGCAAAACGCGGGATTCCATCTTCGGCTCCATCGCGGGCCTTGTGAATGCGGGCGAGATCACCGACGAGCTGTACGACGACCTGGAGGAGCAGCTCATCCTGGCGGATACGGGCGCGGATGTGGCCATGCGGCTGGTGGAGGAGCTGCGCCAGGAGGTGCGCCGCAAGCACCTCAAGACAGGCGCGGACGCGCTGGAGGCCCTCAAGGGCATCATCCGCGAGATGCTGCGCGCCGACGGGGAGATGCAGCTTTCCGGCAGGCCCGCGGTGGTGCTGGTCATCGGCGTCAACGGCGTGGGAAAAACGACCTCCATCGCAAAGCTGGCTCATCTGTACAAGCAGCAGGGCAAGCGCGTGATGCTGGCCGCAGGCGACACTTTCCGTGCCGCTGCCGCCGAGCAGCTGTGCGTTTGGGCCGAACGCGCGGACGTGCCTGTCGTGAAGCACAGTGAAGGGGCGGACCCCGCCGCCGTTCTTTTCGACGCGGTGCAGAGCGCCGCCGCCCGGGGCTACGACATGGTCATCTGCGACACCGCGGGCCGCCTGCACAACAAAAAGAATCTGATGGACGAGCTTTCCAAAATCAGCCGTGTGGTGCACAAGGCATGCGGCACCGCCAGCGTGGAGACGCTGCTGGTTCTGGACGCCATCACGGGGCAGAACGCCATCAGCCAGGCCAGCCAGTTTATCGACGCGGCCGGGGCCACGGGCATCGTGCTTACGAAGCTGGACGGCACGGCCAAGGGCGGCGCGGTCATCAGCATCAAGGCGAAGCTGGGCCTGCCCGTGCGCTTTGTGGGCGTGGGCGAGGGCATGGACGACCTGATGGAATTCGACCCGGACGCCTTTGTGGACGCGCTGTTCCTGCGCGAGGAATGAGGGAGGACGGAGCATGGAATTCATTGCAGCGACCAACAATCCCGGAAAGATGGCCGAGATGCGCCGCATTCTGGAGCGCATGGGCCACACCGTCCGGAGCCAGCGCGAGGCCGGCGTGACGCTGGAACCCGAGGAGAACGGCACAACGTTTGCCGAAAACGCGCGCATCAAGGCCCGGGCCATCTGCGAGGCTGCGGGCACAGCCACCATCGCGGACGATTCCGGCCTGTGCGTGGACGCGCTGGACGGCGCGCCGGGCGTGTATTCCGCGCGCTACTGCGGCCGCCACGGCGACGACGAGGCCAACAACGACAAACTGCTGGAGGAACTGGTGGGCGTGCCCGAGGGAAAACGGGCCGCGCGGTTCGTCAGCAGCATCTGCGTGTGCCTGCCCGGCGGGCGCTGCGCCGTGTTTGAGGGCGTGTGCCCGGGCCGCGTGGGCTTTGTGCGCAGAGGGACGAACGGCTTTGGGTACGACCCGCTGTTCATCCCGGACGAGGTGGGCGTGCCGGGCGGCGGGGGAACGGCGGAAAACACGCAGGGCCGCTCCTACGCCGAGCTTTCGGCCGCGGAAAAAGACGCCATCAGCCACCGGGGCCGCGCCATGGAGCGCATGGAAGCAGAGCTGGCGCGTTTCCTTGCGGATGGGAGCGTCATCGGCATGACGTGCGGGAACGCATGCATCACGGTGGCGGACAAGGCGGAGGGCTGACGCGTAAATGCCGGGCGCGCCGGGCTTTTCCAACGGGCGCGCGGCAAGCCGTGAACCGTTCGCTGCAAATCTGATACAGAAAAGGGATAAAGTATATGTTGACAAGCAAACAGCGCGCGATCCTGCGCGCACAGGCCAACGGCCTCGACGTCGTGTTCCAGGTGGGCAAGGGCGAGATCGACGACGCTCTGGTGAAAAGCACGGCGGACTGCCTCTCCGCGCGGGAGCTCATCAAAATGAAGGTGCTGGAAAACAGCGCCTATTCTGCAAAGGAAGCCGCCGCCATCCTGGCCGAGAGAACGGGCAGCGACTGCGTACAGGCCATCGGCTCCAAATTTGTGCTGTACAAGCAGAAGCAAAAGGAAAGCAAATATGCCGATCTGCTGAAATAAGATAGGGGCGAGCCATGGGACCGCAGAAGATCATTCTGTTCGGCGGCACGTTCGACCCGCCCCACAACGGCCATATGACGCTGCTGGCCGGGGCCATCGAAGCGGTGCGGCCGGACCTTGTGCTGGTGGAGCCGGCGGGTACGCCGCCCCATAAGCGCGCGGGCGGCACATCCGCCGCCCACCGTCTCGCCATGTGCGAGTGCTTCCGCCCGCTGTTTCCGGAGCTGGTGCTGGATACCACGGAGATCGCGCGCGGCGGCAAAAGCTATACCATTGATACCGTGCGGCAGATGAACGCGCGGTATCCCGGCGCACAGCTTTATTTTCCCATGGGCAGCGATATGCTGCTCTGGTTCCGCAACTGGGCGGCGTACAGGGAGCTGCTGCGCCGCGTCGTTCTTGTGGCGCACCTGCGCACGGGCGAGGACGCGGCTCCGGTGCGGGAATACGCGGCCGGGCTTGCGGCCGAGGGCGGCACGGTGCTGTTTGCCAAAGCGCCCGTGTTTCCCGTGTCCTCCACCGAGGTGCGCGCGCTGGCGGCAAAGGGCAGGCCGTTGGACGGCCTTGTGCCCGAAAGCGTGGCGGCGTACATTGCGCGGCACCATCTTTATACGCCCGCGGCCGGGGAGGCCTGACGCGCCCGGCTGCAGGACATTTGAAGCGCACGCTTCGGCCGGGCCGCTGCGGGCGCGAATCGAGGCGACCTGATTTTGATTTCCGTGGACGAGGCGAAACGCCTTGCAAAGAAAAATCTTTCCCCAAAGCGGTATGAGCACACCTGCAATGTGCGCAAGCTGGCCGTGAAGCTGGCGAAGGCCCACGGCGCGGACGAAAAGAAAGCAGCGCTGGCCGCGCTGCTGCACGATATCGCAAAGGAGCTGCCGCGGGACAGATTATTGCAGATATTTACAGAAAATGCTATAATAGCTGGTAATGCAGCCCAGCGCCCCGCCCCGGTGTGGCACGGCGCGGCCGCAGCGATCCTTGCACAGACGCAGTACGGCGTGGACGACGGGGAGATCCTCTCCGCCATCCGCTGCCATACCACCGGAAGGCCCGGCATGACGAAGCTGGATAAAATCATCTACCTTGCCGACATGGCAAGCTACGAGCGCACCTATCCCGAGGCGGAGCAGCTGCGGCGCCACGCGCTGGCGGACCTGGACCGCACCGCCATCGAGGGGCTCGGCCTTTCCATTGCATGGCTCAAGGCCGGGGGCAAGCCCGTGGACGAGGAATCCCTCCTTGCCTACGCGGATTTGCGCGCGCGGTATTACGGAGGTAGGACCAGTGAGCAGACCGCAGGAGAACCGTGAAATCGACATCACCCGCGCCCGCCCGAAAAAGGGAGCGGCCCCGGCGCCGCAGGGCGCGCGGCCGGTCCCTCATGGGGCGGGAGAACACGCGGGACAGCAGGACGCGCAAAAGCAGCACGGCACAGCGCGCGCATCGTCTGCGCGGCCCGGCGGCGCGAAAGCGCAGGCCGGTGCGGGGGGACAAGCAGGAACCCGGCCTGCCGGAGCGCGCGGCAAACGGACAGGCCGGCGCAGAGCCGGTATCGCGGCGCTCGCCGTACTGCTGGTGCTTGCGGCCCTGGCAGGCGGCGCGTACCTGTATGTGGACAGCCTGATTGACAGCAGCGACCTGGGCAGCTTTGACGATGTTTCGTCCCCCGTCAGCACCAGTGCGGAGCCCAGCATCGTCCCGCCGGATTTCGCGGGCGTGCGCAACCTTCTGGTGCTGGGGCTGGATTACGAGGCGGAGGGCCCTGTTGCCCGTGACGAAAAGCATCCCAATACAGATATGATCTTATATGTCCGCCTGGACGGAAACGCCCATTCCATGACCATGCTGCAGATCCCCCGGGATGTGTTTGTGGGGGAGGCGGGCGGCGCCGCAGGCAAGATCAACGGCATCCTGGCCAAAAATGTGGACATTGGGGACGGAAACGGCCTGGGTGCGGTGAAAACGTACATCGAAACGAATTTCGGGCTGCCCATCGACGATTATGTCACCATCGATATGGATGCATTGACGGAAATGGTGGACGCTTTTGGCGGCGTGGAGGTCTATGTGCCGCAGAATATGCGGTATTACAACGAAAAGACGGGCGCTTTGGAGGGCGAGCTTCTGCAGGGCTGGCGCACGCTGCTGGGTGGCGACTGCGAATTTTTCCTGCGCTACCGGCAGGGCCTGCCCCGCTCGGACCTTGACCGTCTCGTGATGCAGCGGCAGTTCTATGCAGGCTTGTTCCGCCGCCTCAAAACGGCGTCTGTGGGCGACATCGTTAAGCTGCTGCCCGTGGCGCAGAAGTATATCAAAACGGATATTTCCACGCTGGAGCTGATGAGCATTGCCATTGAGGTGAGCGGCATGGACAGCGCGGATATTTCCATCGGCAGGCTCCCGGTCTACGGGTCGGGCCAGCTCTATGCGGGCGAGCACAGCGTTGTGGTGACGGCCAAAGAGGAGACCGCCGCGCTTTTGAATGAATATTTCCGCCCGGCGGACGACCCCATTGCCGCCGCGGACATCGGCACGCCGGAATGGCCCACCACAGGCGGTGCGGCAGGCGCCGAGATGAGCACCATGGGCGACGTGGAAGCCGTGGGTGCAGATGAGCCCCGGAAATGAGCGGTTTTTACGGCCGTGCTCCGGGCACGGGCTGCGGCGGAGCCGTGCGCCTGCAAGGGAAGGGCGGCTTTCGGGACGCCCCGGAAAGTGAAAGACACCGGAGGTACACGATTTGAACAGACAGCGAGGACCCCGTGATATTGATA
>OGZY01000740.1_pt1 | contig 17670 bp, 17 predicted proteins | sample 1576911 | NCBI WGS metagenome assembly OGZY01 (sample SAMEA3541488, study PRJEB24748) | human gut metagenome | biome: human gut; feature: human-associated habitat; material: faeces | place: China | collected 2012 | reverse complement strand
ATTTGTTGAATTCTGCATACTTCACCTCCTCGATTCTTAAAATGGCCTATTTTGTGTGGTGTCCAGCCCCAAAGACCAGGAACAGGGCGACAGCACAGAGAAGCAGGCCAATCCAATTTCGATCCATAATCAGCTTGATTACCGCCACAAGCAGCAGTCCGCCCACCAGGAGCACAACGCCGTTCATTCAGCGTCCTCCCGAGGCATAGTTCCCCATGTGGATGTCCAGCACCCCTCTGGGCAGCTGGATTGTTCCTTCTTTTCCGGAAACAGCTTCCAGTTTGATTGCTTCCGCTTCATCTGCGTATCGGTATTTTTGAGAAAAAATATTGGATACTTTTCGTGAAATGGTCCTTGTATTGCTGTATTTCTGCTCTTTGCTGCTTTACTTTAAGTTGCGCTTTTTTCTGAGCCAAAAGCTCTTTCCTCTCATGATCCATCATTCATTCCTCCGTTTCAGAGGGCGCAGGAATAGATGCTCATGGCCCCGTAATCGGTGTGCAGGACAAGACCGCTCTTGGTAAAGGCAAAATTCACCTGCCGCACCACAAAGGGGTCATCAATGGTAGCCAGCAGCTGGCCGCTGCCGGTATCCCACAGCTCTATGGGGGAGCTGCCCCGATCCTGCTGAACGGCCATCAGACTGCCCCTTGTCCGCGCCGTGCAGGTATCCGAAAAAAACAGCCCCTGCCGGACAGAAAACGGGAAAGGATTGTCCATCTCCTCTCCGGTCTGGGTCAGATAGAACCTGCCGCCCACCGAGAAGCACTGGTCATCCGGGGAGAAGAAGGGATGCCAGCCCTCATTGGGGATCACTACTTTTTGGGCGGACTTCAAATCGACCAGCACATACTCACCCTCGGTAACACGGTAGGCCGCTTTGCTTTGCCGAGGAGAGAGCATCCCAAAGCGGCAATAGGCAAAATTTGGGTTCTTAGACTTCTTGCATTTTACCGTTTCCCGCCACACCTCTGTGTTGCTGCCAAAGTCAAAGATGACGATCTCCTCGCCCGTGTACCACAGGGCCAGGTCGCTGCTGGCATCCAGCATGGCCTTCATGCTGTTTTTCTTATTGGCAAAGGGCGTAATTTCATGGGTGCGGAGGGAGAACTGCTCCAAAAGATAGCTATTGTTCAGCAGCAGAGTATCATTGGGACAGAGAACCTGTTCATAGGTCATCCGCTTGCCGCCCAGGGAGACCGTTTCAAGGATCTCCCCGCTGCCATCGAAGTGATAGAGGATCTCATCCTCAAAATCGCCCACCACCCGCGTCAGGAAGAAGTCATCCCGTGTGAGGGCGGCAGCCAAAGGCATGAAGCCGTTGCTGTCCTTTCCAATAAACCGATGGCACCGCGCTTCGCCAACGGCGGCATCCGGATTCTGATAGACGAATCCTTTCCGCATCTGGCTCATCATGGCGCTGGCCGCCTTGCTCTTGACCTGGAAGGTGGAGTCGCACAGAATCTCCTTGACCTTCCTGCCATTCAAACAGGTTCGGATGGTATATCCGTCAATTTCAATCCTCCACTGTTTGTTTGTGGCGGGGTTAATAAAGGTTCTTTCTATCATGACTGCTCCTTATAGTCCATGCCCATCAGCGTCCGGTTCCTACTCGGACGGCGTTTTCAGATTAACAATGCCTACTTCCCGACGGAAGGTGTGGAAGCTGGCCCAGGGGATGTCGCTGCCCTCGAAGAACTCCTTGGCCATCTGGAGCGCCGTAATGTCGCCAACTGCTTATGTTCGTCCTTCGCTTTTCCCAATCGCATCCGCCAATTGACCACTAACAGTATCTATGTAGAGATATACCCCGTCCCGGTCGCAGTGGTACAGGTTGGAATAGCTGGTACTCTCATTGGGGGAGATGGGGTTTGGTTCCACCACCTCGGTAGCTTCCAGCAGGCCGACACCCAGTTCCGCCGCGGCAGTGAGGGCCTTTTTCAGCACTGCAAACTGTCCATCGCTCCAAAGCCCCTCCAGGTCTTCCCGTACCTTTGGCTCCAGTTCCAGATCCCGGAGAAGTTGTGTGACCTGTTCCGGAGACAGGTACACACCGGAGCAGTAATTTTCGATGATCTGATTTTCTGCCGGATTGGGAAAGGCGGTTGGTGCCACCTGTGCCCACGGCGTGAAATACCGGGCATATTCCGGCTTCTCCTCCAACAGGAAGGAAAAGCCGCTTCCCCGGGTGTAATAGTAATCCCGGAAAAAGCCCTGGACCACCGCAATGTAAAAGCCGTGGCTTTTGTCAAACAGCTCGTTAGATTCCGTTTCAGCCCCAACGCGCAAGGTATTCAGATATTTTTCGGCATAGAAATCCTCCATTCCATGCTGCGCGGCAAGGGCCAGCACTTTTTCCTCCTGTCCCTGCTGTATCCAGGTTAAGGGAGCAAAATACCATTCCCGCATTTCCTCTGGTGAAATCGGGTGAAAACTCACATCGTATCCCACAAAAATCCTCCTTTCAATCCCACCAGAAGTACCAAACAGTGGACTGCCGCAGCACATCGGCCAGAGCGCCCACGGTGGCGTCCTCTGGGCCTTGGTCAATTACATCGGGACAGAAGCCATACAGTTCCACTGCTGCATCCATAGCCTTCTCCTCGGGAACGGGAGCCGGGAGCAGGAACTCCAACTCGTCGTGGCTCATGGCAGCAGGCACCGCCCCATGCTGTTCAAACCAGTATTTCGCAACTGCCATTAACTCCGGCGTGTCAGAACACTCATTCCAGCCACCAAAGGGCAGGTAGGCGAATATCTCCCAAGGGTTCTTCACGGGGATTTTAGCCAGAATGAGAGGATAGGTCATATTATTATCGGAATTCCAGTAGCTTGAAAAACGACGGTTATCATATCCGCCCTCCATCTCGCCCAGGATCTCCTCATCCCAGTCCATATCGTCATCCTCGGCTTCTTCCTTGCGCTGCCCAATCATTTCCTCCAGGACTGCCTTACTGTTCTCAACGGGGGCGGAGAGCATTTTCTTCCGGTATTCGGCAACTTTGTCTGGGTCGAAAGTATAGTCGTCCTCGCCATCGCTGTCCGGGTCGGAATTCATAATCAAGCATTCCCACAAGATTTCGTCATCCGCCTTAATCAGAACCGGCACAAAACCCTCTTTGACACTTTCCATTTTGGCATAGTTGTATGCCGACATGATGGGGTCATCATCCGTCATTGAGGGGAAATAGGTACATTCACAATCCAGATATTCCATCATGGCTTCCGCAAGGTCCGAAGGCTCATCCTCCGAATAAACCTCCGGCTCACTGGTTTTTCTTGAGGACCAGAAGGCATCCGCCTTCGTGCCGTCCGGGTTCAGGAAAATCTGAAAATACTGATCGTCTCCCGGCTGTTGATAGACAAGACCAATGCGGCGGGTCTGGTCCACAAACACACCTGTTAGAATGCCCTCTGGTTCTCCTTCAGGGGTGTGGGTCAGCCATTCACCGCTGTCCAGCCGTTCCTTGAGCTGCCGCAGCCAGTCGGTTCCCATCTTGGAGAGTCCAGCTTCGTTCATACGGAAGGAAAGCTCCACAAGATGTTCCTTCACCGGGTATTGGAATTCACAGCAGGGGAAATTTTTCTTATAGCTATACCGCTCTGGGTGGAACAGTTCATAAAATTCGGCAAGTCCCGCTTCGTCCACCCGAATGCAGGCTATGGCGCATTGTTTATCATCCGCATTCTCGTCCAGTCCCCGCTGGAGCGTTTGGTCAGCATCGGGATTGATCCAATGATATTCCATCTGTTCCAGGGTGGCTCCGGCTTTGATCTCTTTTTTCAAGGTCAGGAACTCATAATCTCCCGGTTCCAGTTTTAATCCTTGCTTGACGGCATCCAGCGCACCGGATTTATCGCCAAAATGCGCCCGTAGCTTGCCCAGATGGAGCCAGATCCAGGGGTAGTCCGGCTCCTCCAGAGCGCCCCGCTCCGCATATTCCAGTGCTTCTTCCAGCCTGCCGCAATACATCAACGCCACAGAATACCGGTAGTACCAGGTAGCGCAGCCCGTGGCGTTTTTCTCCGAATCCTTCATCCATTCCGCAGCGCGGTAGTAGTGGATGTAATCGTCCAGGTTAAGGCAGGCAAAGGCATACCAGAGGGCGATCTGTAAATCCTGGTGAGCCTGTTTTTCGCTGAATCGTCCTTCTTCTACGCCGCTTTTGATAAAATTCTCCAGCCAGTCGAGCATTTTCCCAAAGTAAGCGGCAGTTCCTTCGTCAAAGGACTCCAGTATTTCAATATCCTCTGTCGAGAGCAGGGAGCCAGTTTCCTCATGAATATCAGGCTCCGGTTCTTTCTCGTCCAGTAGCGGCACACCGCCCACATCCCGCCGAAATGCGTGGAAGTGAGCATAGGGCAGGTCGCTTCCCTCAAAGAATGCCTGTGCCGCTGTTAGTACAGCGGGCAGATCCCAGGCGATAAAATCCAGATACCCACAATACAGACCAGTGGCCCCACCCAGGAAGGTCACGGCTTCCTCTCCTGCATCCCGTAGGATGGCATCCCGCAGGTTATCCCGGAAATCCAGAATAGCTTTCACTCGTTCCTCACCGGTAAAACCGGACAGCGGGTACAGGAGGAATCCAGCGGCAATGCCATCCTTGTGGTACTCATCCACCATATCACTGCGGGCAGTCAGGTAGTCGTTGATGAGCACCGGCAGGCGGCAGCTTCCAGTATAAACATCCAGCCGCCAGTCAGCCTCCGGGTCCTCCACCGGTTCCAGTTCATAGGCAAGATAACTGTTTTCCAAGTAGTCGCTGCCATCCCGCCAGAGAGAAAGCCCCATGCTTTGCAGCAACTCCGGCAGTTCGGAAAGCAGCTTGGACGGTTCGTCTTTCGGTTGAGCATAAACATCAAACCCAGCAACAAAGGCGATAGCGGAAACTTCTCCGATGGTTTGATCCACCAGCATAGAGAGTGCCCACCAGACCTTGTCTGTGTCCTCTTTCAAGATCGGGGTCAGCTTTTCACAGTAAAGGACCAGACTTACCTGATGATCCTCTGTTTCCTCTGCCCACATCTGCACATCCTCAGCCCGAACTTCGATCTCTCCAGCTCGCAGCTCGAACCCCTCACAGGGCTGGCGGCCTACCCAGATATTCCAATGCTCAAGCACCGATTCTGGGGCCTGCTTCTGGAAGTACACCAACGGGAACAGGAGGGAGCGAAGCCCCTCTGGACTGAGGATCAATTCATGCTTTTCGCCATTGAAGCCCAGCTCGAAGGAAGTATCACGCAGGGCCGTCTTGAGTGCATTCCCGCATTTTTTAACCAGTTCTTCGCCGCGCTGGTGTGTTTCGTCCGTATCTATGATTTGACGCAGTTCTGCCTCAATCTGAGAAAAGGCTGCCCATGCTTCCTGCGTCCTTTCACGGAAGTTCTTTTCAAAGCGGGGCAGGGACAAACGACGGCGGCAATCGTCTATGTACTCCTGGGTATCTTTGTCTCCGGGGCGGGCTTTCAGGGCCTTTTCAAAGTAACGCAGGGCGGGACCTTCCTCATCCAGAAAATAATAAGCGGAAGCGATCCGATAATTCCAGCAGTGATCTTCGGCAAAATGCTCCTCATGGGGAGCCAAAAGTTCCAGCGCCTTTTCAAAAGGCTCCCGTTCTCCTATATGTGCAACGGCAATATATGCCTTGGCCAGCTCACTGTCCAGTTCCGGGGTGCGCTCCTCGGCAGGAATCGCTTCCAGGGTGTCGATTACCTTTTGCGCTTCATCCTGTTCAAACCATTGCTGGCATTGTTTCAATAAATCCATATCATAATCTCCTTTTTATCTTTGGTTAAGATAATTTGCCAGTTTTTTCTCCAGTAGTTCTATCAAATCATTGCAGAGACGCTTTACCTTGTCCTGTTCATGAGCGTAGTACCAGACGCTTTCCTCTCCAGTGCGGAGCAGGAGCTGGTCGCCGTCCGCTTCTTTCCAGAACTCTCCCAGCACACAATACTTCTCTCCATGGATGGTCAGATCAAACATCCCGGAAAGGGTAAGGATCACGCCCGTGGATACCTGTATGCCAGCGGTCAGCAGGAAGAACTCTCGCACCTGGGACGGGAATGTGAAGTCCAGCTTGCTTTCTTGATTCCCAATTTGCTCCTTAGTGGCGGCGGGCTTGATCTCGTCAGAGGGGTCAAGTACCTTTGCCAACGCCTTGGAGAACTTGGGGTATCGGCAAAACAGCTCCGGGTTGTTGGCCTTGAACTCCTTTTGTTTTTCCCGCTGTACTCGCTCCTGCTCCTTGCAGAAAGCGTCCAGCTCTGTCAGATACTGCTCCTGGTAGAGCTTGCTGGCCTCAAATGCTGTGCCGCTCTTTTCCAGAATGGCGATGGCTCCCTTTTGGCTGGTAAGCACCGGAACCCACTGGAAGTCATGCCGACAGGGTTTCAGTTTCAGGAATTCACCTCGATTGAGCAGGGTTTCCAGCTCCGGCTCATGCTCGTCCCACCAGTTTCGCCAGGTTTCGGGTGTTTCTCGTCCCTCAGCCAGATCTATAAGTTTTGCTATCAATGTTTCTTTGTCTATCATGATGTTCATTCCTCACAATCCCACGCGCTGCCAGCCGTCCAGCCGCTCATGCACTGTGTCAATCGTCTGGTAATATCACCTCTCATCTCCGGGCGATACCATTCTCCACCCGGATGTCTGCACCCGGATAACAGGACGGAAAAAGTCATAGTTATTGTGAATCTTGTTATCTTCCCGAACCTCCGGTTTACAGTGAGGGGAACAGGGTAAATATCCAAGCAAAGGACCCATGCCACCGCAGACATTGCAGCCACCGTCACCGCCGCAGGTGGTCAATGTTTTCCCGTCTACCAACTCTCGCTTATAGGGGTCGTAGGCAATAGACAGGCCAAAGAAGTTAGCCTGCTCCATGTCGTATGGCTTGCCCTGATCTTCCTCGCTTTCAAAGTGGTGCAGATGCATGGAGTAATCCAGTCCATCTCCCCAGGGGAACAGGGTGCGGCATCCGCCTCCGCACAGATAGGCCCACTCATCCGGCGTGGGAAGGCTGGCTGCCAGCTCCCACAACAGGGACAGCTGAAACTCTGGGTAGGTCATTGGATGGCACAGCCACGCTCGCCAGTCATCGCCATTGCGTTCAAAGCGAACAGTTTCATGTATCTCAAAACTCTGGCTGTTCTGACCCGCCCACCTCTGCAAGTTCTCCAGCCACTCAGGGTGGGCGGTGATGCGAGGGTCGTTCATGGATACACTTTCCCAGCCGATCTCCTCCAGTTTTCTGCCCACAAACATGGGGCCAATGGTCACCTGGCGTACCGGGGTCATGCCCTGCTGGAGAAATTCCTCCGCAGTGCCCTCATATTCGATTTCCGCAAAAATATCCGCCAGTTCCTCTTGGTTGGCCTTGTCCATTCCTTGGACAAAGCTCTCCCAGCCAAGAATCACGGTATCGCCCGGGACAAAGACAAACTCCCGGCCACCTTTTTCAAACAGGCCGGTGGTGCAGCTTTGTCCCCAGCGGGAAAAGGCGTATAGTTCTTTGAATGTCAAATTATAACGAGTCGCCAGCGTCTGCATCAGCCAGAGCTTATCGGACAGTTTCAATGTATCAAATTGTGGTCGAAATAAATTCTCGTTCATAACAAGACCTCCTTCAATTTGCTCCAGCAGACTGTGATTCCTTTTCCACAAGGCGAACCGCCTCCGTCAACAGCTTGGGAAGCTGATTCCTTTCTGCTGTTTCATACTGCTGGACTGGATGCGTCCAATCAAAATTTTGAATGATAGAAATGATGTATCTGTCCTGATACCAGCCCATATCCAGCAGAAAGCAGTTCGGATATTCTACTTGCAGCATATCTTCTTTTTGCGTGATATCCAAAAAGATAATCTCTCCAGTGCCAAAATCCATCTTTGACCAGACTTGCACGACAAAATTCCTCCTCACGATTCTCCGAAATGCTCCAGGTACAACTTCCGCACGGAATAGGGACCAACAAGGGTCGTTTCCTTTCGGCCATCCCAAGAATACACATGAATTTCGCCTTCATCCCCAATGTACCGCTGTTCCTCAAAGGGTGCGGGAAAGGGGAAGCTTTCTACAATGCTCCAATCAATCTTGGGCTTCAGCCCATCAAACTCCTCGCGCTTGAGCCTTTTGAAATTGAACACCAAGGCCGCTCCAATTCCATCGAAAAGCAAATCTGCGTATTCTCTGGGGGTAATATTCTCGCTCACATTGGCAGCTTTGATGTCCACATTCAGAACCTTGTCGCCGCAGTTTGTCCATATTTTATTGGGAGAGAACCAGGTAGTCCGATCTTTGCCGCCTGCAAAGTCCTCGCGGAAATAGCTTCTGTTGGCGCTGTCCATCTCGACCCCTTCCCGAAGCAAGCCGTTGTATGAGGAAAGCGGAAAATATCGGTGTTTTGCCGGGTCAAACTGGTCAAACGAAATGTCCAACAGATACCCATGCTTCTCACTACGCATAAGCTTGTGTGGCTTCACAATGTTTTCTTCGATGAAACTCCAAATGTACTCGTCCACATGAATAGATACACGAGGGCGACTGAATAATGTGATTTTGTAGTGATCCTCTCTGTCCATTCTCTCCGTATTGAACCAAATACGATGAATTTTAACCATAGTTATCCCCTCGCGTGATTTCTGCCAACGACACTTCTGTTTCCGCCTAAAAAAGTAGTTCACCGAAAAACAGCCTGAGAGTTACGGCAGATAATGATTCAAGCTGTGGCTTGCTGAGCGGAGTGTAGTGAAGGACGATGTCTCCATACAACTCCGTGTTGATGTGGCGTTCTTCCAGATACCGCAGAACCTTTCGGTTGTTCCGCACGATATTTAGACGAAACCTGGTATTATCAAGGGCATATTCAAAACAGTCCGGGTCAATCAACTGACCATTGGCTGGATCATTCATTTCCAAGCGGAGTGCTTCCGCGCCGGTCTTGCGGGAGAGTGTAAAGTAACCATCCTCCAGTTCAAAGAACAGGCAGGACAGCCCTTCCTCATTGTCCAGCTCCCAAGTCATTCTTTTTGCAAATAATTCCATCATTTTACCTCAGACTGCGTTCCAGTCGCACAACATTTCATTCTGCGTGACCCGGCGCAGTTCGTCCCGTATCTCCATTAGAGCAAAACCCAGCAGGTTTTGCCCCCGCCACTTCATCGGGTCCTGCGCCTCCAGGGAGTTGGCTGAAAGCCGAATGCCCCAGATGTTATCGTAGGGACTGGCCTCCGCCAGCACACTATCTCCGGTGGAGAGGAGAAATTCCCGCAGGTTGCGGTTCTGGCTGAATTTGCACCAGTTGCCATTCAATACAATGGCGTATTTGAACTTGTCCCATACCTTCTGGTCAAACCTCCGCACCTTGCGGCCCAGGGCCTTGATCTGTTTCGGGCGCTGCATTTCAAAATTTGCTCCCGAATCTCCTGATCGCTGAACAGTTCCGCCTTGCCTGCCATCATATACTGCTCCATACAAAGATAGGTATTGGCAACGGACCAGAAATCCTCCATCCACCACTGGCTGAGACAGCTTTTTGTCAGCTGGCCGTCCTCGGCAGGCTGATGGCCCCAGAACAGACACAGTTCCCGCTTTCTCCCCATGGAAAATTCCTGCTGGAGCCACTGGCGAGTGTACTTAGGGCTTCCTTCCGGCTGCCACGCATTCACCCAGAAGTCCCCATGTTCCAGCACTTCGCTGCTATCTTCGTCATCCCACCAGCCCTTCCAGGTTACCGGCTCGGGAAAGAGGGTGCGGTATTCTGTCTGCTCATCCGGGGAGAGGGTGTCCAGCCAATCGCCAAATCGGTATATGTAATCCTCCCCATAGCCCATGCGCCAGCCAATAGAGTATCTCTCGATCTCCCGGTGGGCCAGCCAAGGGGGAGGCATTATTTTCTTTTCCTGTAATGCCATATCATTTTCCCTCGTCTCACAGCAATTAAGTTCTTGTTTTCCTACCATATAATCAAACTTCCGTCTGTTGGTAAGATTGGAACTCCGTTTTCATTTTCCAGATTCGTTTCATGCGATGCAAATCTTCCACTCCAGCCAAGCACGATATGACCATCCTTGTAAATATCAATGATCCGGCTGAAAAATAGAGGGAACTGAGGAAACCTTTCAAGGAAGTATTGTTCAACCAGCAAATATTGCACCATTCGGCACAACTGAAGATCTATACTGTCAGGAAAGCCATAATCACGAAGGAATCTTTTTTCCACCGAGTTTAGATCGAGGCCATTTGCCTTCAATGCTCTTTTTTCATAAGTGCGCCAACTGGCCTCCACACATGGCATGAATTCATTCTGGTAAAACTTCCACCCAGCCGTTTGCAGAATAAAGGTATCTGCACGACAAATGCCTTCTTTGAACAAATTCGTAAGGCAGACGGTTCCTGAGTAGTTCTTTGTATGCAGCAGTAGTTTTTCTGCTCGTTTTGGGTCCTTTTCCTGAAGATATGGGTAATACGATGGTTTATCATACGGAACTCCACAACAGGAAAACCAGGGTATTTCATCGAAAGAACAAAGGGTTTCATTCATTCCTTCCGTAAATACAATCTTTTTCTTGAAAAGCATACTCAGCCCTCATAACTACTCCAAGGTCATTTCACAAAGAACCAGCTTGTCTTTCTCATCGTTGAGAAATGCCCGATTTCCCCATACATCCAGCACATGGAAGGAAGCGTATCCACGGGGCATGGCAAGGTCGATCAGCACCAAATCCGAAAGGCGCAGCACCTTTTGTTTACCCTTCCAGTCATCATTCTTAAAAATGGGAGATAGGATCAGGCAAGTCCTGTCACCGGAGAATTTTCCGCGCATCCCATGTTTTCCGGGCAGGCGGCTTAAATTATCTTTACCCCACAGTTTCTTTTTGAATAGTCCGTTTTCCTCCAGTTCCAGATACCAATAGTAGCCCATGAGAGAAAGACCCGCCGGATTGATAGTGCTACTTTCCAAAAAGGCATAAAACTGTCCATTCTGTTCCAGTATGGAGCCAATCATAGGATAGTTGTAGTGAAAGTCTGCCTGGGCAAAATTGCCGCCAGCTCGCTCTACCGCCGCCAAATGGGTCTGTCGGGTTCCTGCTTTGCTGTATACGCAAGAGCCGCTTTCTGCCCAGTGTGCAGTTATGGCTTCAAAGTCTACCGTCAGGCTGGTAAAACTGTTGGTCGCATCAGCGGAGTTGTCCACTCGGCACACAATAGGGAAAACGCTATGGCTTCCGGTGACTGCCACCGGCTTGGGAATACCCTGGGCACACCAGTTATCCATGGGGATCGGAATCCACTCTCCATCCATCTGCGGCATCCACCAAAGGGATTTACTGGCTGGGCAAACCAACAGTATTCCTCTGTCGCATGAGAGCAAGACAGGAACTTCCCAAACATCTTGCTGCTCTTTCGGCTCTGGGCTGGGAATCCACCTGGAAACTTCGCCTTTGACCCACAAAACGCCGCTGCACTTTTGCAAGAGATGATAGGTCCAAAACACAATTTCATCCTCGCTGCGGGCTACCATACCCTTGCATCCAGTTGGGCTGTATTTGAAGGAAGTTCCCGTCAGTTCAAATTCCTCGAACTCCCAGTTCTTTATCACTTTTAGTTTCGCTTTCATACTTTCACCTCACAGCAAGTCTACCTTGATACTGCACCGTTCCAGAACCGGCAGCACCTGTTCTGGCTTGGAGGACATGAGAGTAATATGTTTGAGATTGGGGAACTGGCGCAGTTCCGCCTCAGTAACGGTATTAAGATCAAAGGCTCCATCCTCGCCATCCCAGAACGGACAGAGCTGGGTATAAATCTCGCTGCCGCCATCCATCTCGATTTCTGTGACCTCCGGTGCCAGCCGCTCCGGGACAGGGTATTTCTCCAGCCACTTCCGAATCTCTGGGATGGGTTCATACCCTTCCGTGTCAATGTCGATCTTGCGTCGGCTATACTCTCTGGCAAACTCATGGGCATCCAGTTTAGGAGCAAGTAAGCCTTTCTCGTACATCAGAACTTCCATGACCGCCAGCTTGAAGTTGAAGCTGGTAAAGGTGAGCACTGGTTCCGTCGGCTTGGATACCTTGTATTTCTGCGCCTTCGCCGCCTTTTTCTCTGGCTCTTTCCAGCTGATCTGCACCATGGCGGAGAGGGCCTCCAGCTTTGCTTTCTGCGCTGATTGCTCCTCTGGAACAGGACCCGGCAAGCGGGTATAAACGGTAAAGCCGCCTAATTTGAGGGTATGGGCAAGTCCGGCGAAATCCTTCCAGCTGGCCTCTCGGTAGTCCTTGGACCCGATCCAAACCGCTCCGTCAAATGTCTGCCGAACCGCATACTCTCCCTGTGCCGCTACCCGGACACCAAAGGTTTTAATGGTCTGCTCATCTTCATCCAACCAGCCCTGGAGTCCAAGCTCGTCCCACAAAGCAAGTGCCTGGGTATAGGGACTCTCTCGGCCTGTCATGGGGCTTTTCCGCGTTCCATTTTGCAGGACAATGCGGGCGGACCCCAGCTTTTCCGTAAGCTGAGAAAGGGTAAATGGCGGCGTAAACACCGACCCCAGGATGGTCAGGCTGTCTTTTTTGATAATAATTTTTCGCTCCGTGGCCTTGGACGGTAGAAAGAAGGGCAGATTCGGGTATACTTCTTTGTACTCCCGCCATTCCAGCTTTTTGGGCTTGTTTGCCGTCCGAAGGAAGCCCCAGAAGTCGATGGGATAACGGAACACCGGCCCAACCTTGTCCCGCCGGGTAACGATGACCACCGTGCCATCGGTGAGTATTCCAATGTGCTGCATTTTCTCCCCGCCGAACATTCCCGGACGGATACGCAGCACTTCACGGGTGTTCATATTGATGAGCTGGGCAAAGTCATCGGAGAGGATCTCGCCGTTTCCTTGCACCAGCAGCCAGTCCCCGGTAAACCAGCGCAGTTCCAGCCCCTCACCCATTCCGGGCAGGGTGGCGATGCGGCACCGCCCGGTGTCCATGTCCAGTTCCAGCAGGCATTCTTCCATCCGCCCCTTGCCACTGACTGCATGGATCATGGTAATGCGGCCTGTGCCGGGAACGGGAACGGCCTCGGAGAGATGGTCGTATCCATCCAGAGAGAAGGTGTGTTTTGTTACCTTGCCGTTTTCCCAGCGGTAAATGTGCCCTTTGTACCACTCGTTGGAAAAGTAGACCCGGCCCAATCCGTCCGCTGTGATACCGCAGTGGTAGGTGCCGCTCCAGCCGTCCTTGGGTAACGGCCAGTTCTGTACATCTTGGCAAGTACCCCGGTCCGTCAATTGAATCCGTGTGGCGTTGGTGGGATCGCCCACCCAGAGGGAATGGGCGGTCCAGCAAAAAGAGTTCGGAGCTCCCTCATATCCGATAGGGGAAGGCTCAAAAAAGTTCAGGGTGTTGGGGTTTTTGCACAGCAACACCTTCCCGATCAGTCCGCTTGCAGAGACCCCTGATGCGGCATACAGCCCGCTTTTATCCGAATAGGAGATGCATCCGAAATGGTATAGGCTCTTGGAGCGAGTCACCTTCGGCGGGCGGCATCGTAGATCTGCCACACAGCCATAGTTCCATTCCTGGGAATGACTGCTTTTCCATTCTCCCGCCGCAAAGTCACCCGCCAGGGAATTGAAGAAATAATCGTACTCATCCTGGAGTATGTATTCCTCGCAGGGCATCAGCGCACCAGGGTCTTGCTCCTTGGCATGGTCGCCCCAATTGCGCCCCTGTTGTTTCATCAGGCGGCAATATTGCCCCCGTTTTTTGCAGTAGCGTTCCCATTCGCTGCGCTCTTCCTCTGGAATCAGGACAAACAGATACTCATCCTCATCGTCCAGGTTATACAGTGCCCAGCCGAAGGCAGACAGTTCCTGTCCCAACGCTGCCGCCCCTTTTTCGTGGGATAGTTTCATATACTGGACGCCAACGGCATCAAAGCGTTCCTCCAGCAGTGCCGGGACCTGTGCGCCCCATTTTTCTCGCAGCTGGGCCAGAGTGTCCTGTACGGCACCGTCAAATTTCAGAATGTCCAGCGCATCGGATATAATTTGTGCCCAGTTTGGCATGAAAGTACCCCCTTTTTTTAGTGTCTCAAAGCTTGCTGCTCAGTCGCTTGACAGGCGCAGACATTACATCTGGAAAATGCTTGCACAGAATCTCTGTGAATAAGGTCATTGCAATAAAGGGCTTGAGATTATCTGCTGCAATCTCAAAATATTGAAAATAGCCCCAATCCAACTCATCCCGCTCTCCGGTCACAGACAGGTACCGTACCGCATCCGGTTTTCGTCCATTCAGATCAATTTTTTCTCCACCGCGCCAGAAAACAGCGGTGCAGTATACTGTTCCGTTTTACTTCTCTCCTTTGAATCGCTTACTTCACTCATCCGAATCTTCCTGACATTCTATTCAAAAATTTCCCGATACCGTTCTCTCAGTTCTTCCGAGGCCGTTTCCACCACCTTCTGACCACCCTTGGCGCTGGCCTTGCCCCAGATCACATAGCAGACCGTCTCCCATGCGTATTGCAGCACTTCCTCCGGGCTGGCTTCTGTTTCCCGGGTAGGTTCCTCGTCCTCGTCATCATCGTCATCCTCGTCGGAGGAAAAACCGCTTGGAACGATCTCAGACAGATGGGCTTTTGCCTCCAGCAGAGCGTCCAGGCTTTCTGTGTTTGCCATCCATGCGGCATAGTCTTTGGAATACTTCATGTTCTGCATGGACAGCACCCCCCGGATAAAAATGGGGACTGTATCGGCGGTAAAGCCGAACTGTTTCCCATACTCCCGGAGGAATTTTTCCTGCAAACGGGAGTGCTCATCATCACAGAGGTCGAGATAATCCCATACCAACTGCCGCCATGTTTGCCCCAGCATTCCCAGGGCGAACACAGCAAAGCTGCCGGGGAGGGCGCACTGTTCATCGCTGAGATTGGTGTACTGCTCATATTGCCGCATGGCAAGCCGGGCGTACCGTTCCATCAGGGGGTGGAGGCCGGGGTACTGCACGGCACAGGCAAAGAGCTGGTTTACTCCCTTTTTGGGCAGTCCTGTGATGGGAAGGTAACTCTTTTCCGGCCCTTTGAACTCCACCGCATAGCTGCGGGGAAAATCCTCCTGCTCCAGAAGCTCACACAGGTAGTTCAGCACTTCATGGCAGCATTCCTCCGTGTTGTCCCTGGCAGTAATACGGATAACGGCAAAGGCATCGTTGGCCGATGCGGTGAAGTGCTCTGTTTTCCTCTTTTGCAGAGAGATCGGTAGCCTGCCGGTTCCATTTTCCCGGAGCTTTTTCACCATATCAGGACGGACTTTCTCCACCAATCCAAAGAGGTAATTGGTGTCCAGATACTCAAAGTCCATACCATATACCTTATAGCTCACCGCCACATAGCAGGCAAAGCGCAGCAGCGGCTCCGGGACCTCCTCTGCACGGATACCTGGTTTCAGGGAGTACTCCCGATTCCAGCGGTGGTCATCTTCACGACCGGTCACGACAAAATACTTCTCCTGCAGCTCCTGTTCCAACAGGCCAAGTAAATAGTAGTCAATTTCACCCCACCGGCTCTGGCGGCGCAGGTTTTCGCTGAAGGCGATGGCCTTTTCCGCGTCAAGGGTCTCGGCCCGCTGCGCTTCGGTCCATGTCCGAAGCAGTTGCCACACCTCAAATGGCGCGCCTTCGCTGCTAACCACTACCGGCGGCCAGAGGGAATCAAGCCGCGTGATTCTCCCGTCAATGGCATCCTGGATACACTGGTCAAAGAGCGGTTGCAGTTCCTCCTGCACCTCGGGCTTCATCCAGTAACAGCGCCCGTCCGCACTATTTCGTTTTGGTAAATTCATATCAGGCCACCTCTTTCCGAACAATAAAAAATGCCCTGCGCCGCACTGCCGCTTGGGCAGGATGACGCAGGGCGCAAAAAGACCGCATGAAACCAGAAGCCGGCGATGGGGGACCGGCCTTTTCCAGGATTGGCAGGATTCAATTTTCCAGGCGCCCACACGGGAGAGGGCGGCTTAGCACGGTACATCCTCGTTCCTCCTGTCCGTCTGTTCCTTGACCCGCAGCATCTCACCCAGCAGGGCGGTGATTTGAAACTCCACCATGTCGTTCGCCACCTCTGGAAACAGGAAGGGCATGGCGTCTGGAATGGCCTTGTAGACCATCATCATGGACAATGCCAGATTGCCAAACAGACGGGGCTCTATGCTGCCCGCGGGAAGTCCAAAGACCATAAGCAGCTCACGGAATAATTTGGTCTGGTCCTCCCGGAAGGTCTGAAAGCTTTCCTGAGAGAGACAGTGGTAGATCTCCTGTTCCTCCTCAATGGACAGTACGGCGATGCCCTTTTTCTCACCATAGGCGCAGGCCTCCAAAAAGGTCCGGACGCCTTCCTGCCAGCTGAGTGCGGGATCCTCCATCAGCTGCCGGGCGTATTGCAGCAGCTTGGGCTGCTGGTAGCGAAGCGCCTCCAACACCAATTCTTCTTTCGAGGCAAAGAAGGTGTAGAAGAAGCTCTTGGAGATGCCGACCTTTCTGCACAGGACCTCAATACTGCTGTGGATCAGACCCCGGTCCACGATACATTGGAGCGCGGTGGTCAGAAGGGCTTCCCGCACCTGTTCCCGCTCATGCTCTGAATAGGTTTTACGCGCCATGCCGCTTCCACTCCTTCCGGGACCAATAAAATATAAAATCAAAAATTAGTATTTATATCATAACCGAGAGTGGACCAGGATGCAATCCCCTTTCGTAAATTTTTGGAGCCGTGCCGAAAAACGCCCCCTGACGCAGCAAGCTGAAGCTGCATCAGGGGGCGGCGTAATGTGCATGTGACTCTGGAGTGAGGCGCGCAGCGTGGAGCCGGCGGGAACCGGTCACGGGGCGGGACTGCCGGAGCGTTCTCCGGGCTGCCCATAGACTCTGCGGAGGTGGGCGATACTCCAGCAGCTGGCGGGGATGAGGAACAGGTCGGCACAGATCCAGGCGGCGGGGGAGGCGAAGCAGGCTCCGGTATAGCCGATGGCGGGCACCAGAAGGGTGGCCACACCCATCCGGGCGAACATCTCCATCACGCCGGCCAGGATGGCCAGGTTGCTGAAGCCCATCCCCTGGATGGAGAAGCGGAGTATATTCACCAGGGCCAGGGGAAAGAAGAAGGCGCCCAGGGTGGTGATATACTGGGCGGTATAGCCGATCAGGGCCTCCTCGCCGGGATTGAGGAAGAGGAGGGCCATCTGAGGGGCAAAGAAAAAGATGGAGGCGAAGGAGAGCAGGGCATAGCCCAAGCCCAGCAGGGAGCAGGCCCGGAGCCCCTGTCCCAGCCGGTCCAGTTTGATTGCCCCCACGTTCTGCCCGCAGTAGGTGGCCATGGTGGCCCCCATCGCGTCAAAGGGACAGCAGATGACCTGGAACAGCTTGGTCCCCGCCGCCACCGAGGCCACATAGCGGCTGCCCAGGCCGTTGACGGCGGACTGGAGGACGATGGAGCCGATGGCGGTGATGGAGTACTGAAGCCCCATGGGAATGCCCATGAGACAGAGGGTGCGGCAGGTGCGGCCATCCAGCCGCCGCTCCTCCGCTGTCATGTGGAGGATGGGGAAACGCTTGACCATAAAGACCAGGCAGGCCAGACCGGACACACCCTGGGAGATGACGGTGGCCAGAGCGGC
>OGZY01000721.1_pt1 | contig 18067 bp, 7 predicted proteins | sample 1576911 | NCBI WGS metagenome assembly OGZY01 (sample SAMEA3541488, study PRJEB24748) | human gut metagenome | biome: human gut; feature: human-associated habitat; material: faeces | place: China | collected 2012 | reverse complement strand
TTAGGACTCGATACGGTGACGTCAAGGAATATGATGCTCGCTTTATTGCCCATTGGTGCCATGAGTTGGTTCGCCCAGAACTTTTTAGTACTCTATTTATTAACGCCTGTTATTAATCGAGTACTTCATTGGCTGCAGCATACATACTACGTTATACTCCTAGTGGTTTCCACGGTAATTTGGTTCTTAATGCCGACGGTGCTGAATTTGTGGCCTAATGTACCGCATACCACCTTTGGATTTAAACATATCTTTTCATTTGTCGTATTCTATTCGCTAGGGGCGTACATCAAACTGTACGGCTCACATATAACAAAGAAAATAGGTATTATTTTTACCGCCATAGGCTTTGTAGGGGCCTTTCTAGGGGATATCCTCGTCGATGTACTAGCTATGACGAATCCAGTGTATATGAAACAGATTTTCTACTTTACGCAAAATGATTATGGCTTCTTTCAATTGCTATTAGGCATTGGCGTATTTATTATTTTTTTGAAAGCAAAGATCACTTATCACCCTTGGATTAATGCGGTAGCATCTACTACCTTTGGTATATACCTATTGCATGATAATAAGCTATTCCTTCATTACATGTGGGACAATGTATTAGCAACGTATCAGTACTATGATTCAATACTATTACCTCTGTATGCAGTTCTTGTAGTGGTGCTTATTTTTGTCATCGGTATGATTGTAGACTATGTGCGGTTAGATTTCATAGAAAAACCTGTGATGAAAGCAATCACGCCGAGCCTCGAGCGAATTCAGTCAAGGGTTGAGAAAGTAGTGCCATTATAATGCGATTATCAGTGTTTTTTGGTATAATATATAAGTATTCTTACCATAAAACGGGAGGTAATTATAATGCGTAAATTCTTATATATGTTAGCGGCGTTGCTTGTATTAATTGGCATTAGCACAAACGATGTAGAAGCTCGTCAAGATGTGTATGCTACGACGTATCTCGGTAATAACTGGTATGTAGATCAAGACTCTGTAAAACGGGTGGGGGATATACTCAACTTTACGGTGTACACAACAGCAGGTCTTAGCTACAAAGTGACATCTAGTGATGACAACTATTACAATGCAGACGTATTTTACGATAATAATAAACTCGTATCAGATAATGGCCAATCCGTCTGGAAGTCGCCAGGCATGATGGCAGCCATGCGCGTGGCCCGTAGATAAACAAAAAAGGCAGGAATTATTGATATGTCCTCCATTACTGAACATCTAGTAATGGAGGACATGTTATATAATCTCTGCCTTTTCTTTTGCTTTTTATTATATATTTTTGTATATTTCTATTTATAGATTCTTATGGACTCGCTTATATGTTCGATATATAATTGGATTAGGATAGTCAGCGAGGTTGGGCCTCTCTTCGTTAATGAAGGGAGGGGTGTCTATGAGTGATTATGAACTAATCATGCTCCTGCTTCAAGTAATGGCTGTTGTCATCGCTTTCGGAGCACTAGTAGCACTTATTTGTTTTGGAAAAAGCAAATAGCCCTTCGTTACCGCTTGGTAGCTAGATAAAACGAAAAGGCCATTTCCTAATTTCTATTAAGTTTCGAGATGAGCCCGACGTGACTACTCGCTTGGCTATCTACCTATATTATAGGGATAAAAATATATATCGTCAAATTGAGATGAAATACATTATTATAATAACTACATATAAATAATCATAAAAGCTGTACATACATAGTTTAGATTGAACGGCTTTGATGTCAAAACCAATGTAACATCAAAGGTGGTTCAAAAATCGACTGTGTGTACAGCTTTTTGGTTTTAGTGTGTTTTTGTGAAAGTAGTCATAGGACTACCATAAAGTGATCTTATTATTTTTCAAGTTTGTCTACCAAGCGTTTTACTGTTTCTTGTAGATCTTTATTTTGAGTTTCTAATGCTTGTACGCGTTGTTCTAGTGCGTTATAAGAGGCAGGGGACATAGCAGTAGATAAAGATTTTCCTGGTCTATAGGTGATACCTACATTGGCCATAACGTGATTGTTCATCGTAAACCCTGTGGTGAGTAAAAGATTATCTTTGTGATAATAGCCTACACCTAGAGCTACTGCATTTGCATTTTTATAATGACCGTAGCCCGCCATGTATTGAACGCGATTATCCGGATCATATGGTAATGGATGTAATGCAGCTAATGCAGCGGCACGAGCATCACCTTTATTGGATTCCGATTCAACACGTTGTACCTCTTGAGATACATGTTGTACAGATTTTTCAATAGTGCTAATAGAATTATTAAGCTGTTGACTTGTACTTTTACCAAGGGTATCAATCATTTGATGAACGCCGTAGAGTTGGGATCCGTTGACCGCATCTGTAGAGGTAGCACTCACGCGACCTGCTGCGAGATTGGTAATCGTCCGTTCCTTGCCCTTAGCCCCTACGGATACTGTTGATACAGGGGCGGTGCCGGCATAGTTGACGGTAGTACCATTTTCAAAGGTATGACTTGCTGTACCGACTACATCGCCGTCAGCGGAATCATTGCCAAGGACAACGCCATTTTTTAGAGAGGTAGTCACATTATTGCCGAGAACAAAGGTGTTCTCTCCAGAAATGTGGTTGTAATTACCTATACTGTAAGAATTGGCTGCATCAATAGCTGTTTTACCGTATTCGCCCTGGCCGAATACACCGGATGCGGTCGCTTTCTCTGATAGTGTATTATAAGAGCCTACAGCCAAACCTTTTGCGGCTTTTACATTCACATAATGCCCTACGGCAAGGTCGAACTGACCGTTTACTGTTGAATTCGAGCCGATGACTACAGAATTGCTGGCCTTACTGTTAGCACCTTGAAAATTACCAATCCACACGTTTTTATCACCTGCGGAGTTTTCCCCTGATTGAGTCCCCATGACAATGGAGTTCGTCAACTGGCTTGCATTACCTGCGGCGAAACCGACGGTTACGTTAAAATCGCCAGTACTGCCTCGGAAGGACTTCGCCCCAAGGTTGATATTGCCGCCGCCTGATGAGCCGGCCCCAGCAGCTGCACCTAAGGCTATGTTATTACCTTGCGCATTAACATTCTTACCCTTGCCGTTCGCCGCACCGGCATTCTCACCGAGGGTGATGTTGCCGCCTGTTCCTGCGGTGAAAGTTTGACCTTCCTTGCCGATGTTACCGTTGTTATCAACGATATTGACCGGCGCCGCATAAACTGAGGCGGACAAAGCTACCATTACAACACTTGCTAATACAAAACGTTTCTTACTCATCGTATACACTCCTTTGTGTACAAACAAACTTTCACAAAACTTTCATAAAAAGACTTACATGGCTACTATAATACCAAAAAGGTATATTGTAAATAGAATATTCACATAATTCCAATAAATATACAATATATTCTATAGGTATTTATAGTTAATAAGAAACCTTTGACACATAATTATAAAGTTTAAATATTTATTTATTCTATAAATTGTATTCTAGCATTTTATATGTATACATTGCATTCTATATGCATTGACAAGCCTCTATATATTTATATAAAATAGAAATAATTTCATGTTTTGTTCATGATAAAATCATGAGTCATCGGCGTGTGTAATCGTGTGTAATGACGTATTAAGTACATAATTAAGTAAATAATTATGTGCGTAATGAAAAGTGTGTTTGTATGTAAGAGTGTGTAATGAAATATATAATCGTGTTGATGAGTGCCCTTTATATGTTTGTCATGCCTGTATCGGGGGAGCAGGTAAATAAAGCAGAGCAGCCTATACAGGGGACTACGGTAAAACAAGTTCATAGTGAAAGTAAGACCGTATTATCTGACGACTTAGATACCTTCCATGTTAATTCGTCCCATACGCCGGACCATGTTATCGGTCAGGGCGGATTGGAGATGCCGGACTCCACAGATAAAAAGACGACTCGTTATTCCGATACGGATGCAGTCAACTCTGCGTTGCAGGCGGTGGTTATGACTGGTGTTCATTCCGCAATGCACGGATCGAAGGCAAAACCGTGGATGCAGAGAACCGTTGTGTCATTGCGCTTTCAGAAAAACTGGAAGCCCTTGTACGGTGTGGAAACATTGCAACCACTAGGTTACTATGATGAGACATCTCGTCATGTGTGGTTTACACAGGAGAGGTTGGCGAATGCAGCGGATACAGGAACGACGGCGAATGTGGGTATCGGCTATCGCCGAATCGCAGCGAACGATGACCATTATTACGGTGGTAATCTGTTTTATGACCATCGGTTCAGAGGTAATCACAGTCGCATGAGTGTCGGGCTGGAGTATGTATCGGGTATCGGTGCATTTCGCATGAACTGGTATCGCGGTGTGTCCAGCGAGCGTTCCCTTGACGGTGCGACACGCTTGGAGAGCGTGTCTAACGGATATACTGCGGAATATGGGACTAGCTTTAAGAATGCCCGTTGGGCGCGCGTGTACATGGAAGCCTATCGTTGGCAGTTGCGGCGTAGTGAGGATAAGCATGGCTTGCGTATCGGTACGGAGTTGCAGCTCACGCCGAGGATTTCCGTGGACATGGGCTATAATAAGCCCGAGCATGAGCATGGCAGTCCGTACGGAAAAATCATGTTCCGTCTAGCCGGGGTTGATACGGCATGGTTTGGTGGTAACCATCGATCGGATGCAAAAGCATCGGTTCGTGCGAATATGCTAGAAAATGTGCGCCGCCAACATACGGTGCACGTTGATTGATAGATTGATATATATATTTATTATTTTGATAAAAGTAGCATAAGAATCCATATTTATTTTTTAGATAAAAGCAACATAGGGAGCTGTTTTATCATATCAGATGATTGTCATCTGATATGAAAAGACAGTTCCTTTTTTTATACATTAATTCATAAAAATTTATTTTGTTTACAAAATAGAAAAAGAGTGGCACAATATTCATGAAAATATAATGAAGAATAAGTTACACGTGGAATTCATTAGGGATTGGAGAGGATAAAATGAGCAAGCGTAAACTTATATTATCGGTGTTGATTAATGGTGTGTTGTTATCGAGCCTATATGTGGCCGGAGCGGTGGATGTGGCACCGGGTAGCGGTAACGGTGTAGCCATCGGTACGGGTAGCAATGCACCAAAGGCGGAAAACGTAGCCATTGGTAAAGGGGCTACTATAGAGTATTCGGGTGGTGTCGGACAGCCGTCCACAGGTGATATTGTAATTGGTGGAAAGGCACATATTAATAATTATATTGATCAAGGTGGCGGCATTGCCATAGGTGCGAATTCATTCGTCGAAAATATGGTAGGCGGAATGGAAAGAGCGTTTGATTTTAATCAGGCTGGATACAAAAATCTTTTTGGTATACCTTTCGGGCTCCCAAAAAATCCTGAAAAGATGGTAACCGGAATGGCTATTGGTCAAAACACCTATGCTCGTTCTGGCAGTATTATGTTGGGGACCCATAATTATAAAGGAAAATTAGGTGATGTGGATGTAGATAGTTCTAATACCAAAAATAATAATGGACATTTATTTTCCACAACTATAGGAGCGAATAGTTATTCTAATGGTTTGTTTTCTTCTATTGTAGGGGCTTATTCGATTGCCTCTTCAGGTTATCCTACCACTACCGCTGATGCCACTAAGAATTTTGGTGCTACTATTACAGGGTCTTTAAATAGTATTGAATCGGCAAGTGCTAGCTCTCAATACTCTGGGGTTGCAAATAGTATCGTAGGCACTGCCAATCGAACCTTTAACTCCAATGGGTCTCTCGTATTTGGTGCTGGGAATGAAATAACGAATTCTGTAACCAGTATTTCAGCGCCAAGTTCGGGCGGTAATTCCGCTAAGGAATTATCTGAGAAATTACGTTCCGCTGTCAAAAATTCTAATGGTGGCGGTTCTACTATGGCATTTGGTAGCGGTAATAAGGCGGATTATACACTTCGCTCTGCACTTATGGGTGTAAATAACACATTGACTGGCTCTCAAGGCAAAGAAAGTAAGAATACCATGTTAACGGGCTTTCACAATACGGCGGATAAGGTGTCCAATACGACCGTAATAGGGTCTGAAAATACGGTGACTAATTCTAAGAACAGTCTTGTGATGGGGGATAATCGTGAGGTAAAAGATGTCAATCATGCGGTTCTTATCGGTTCTACAGACAGCAAGACTACGACATCTGTTAATAATGCGGTCGCTGTCGGACATAATACGAATGTAACCGTAGAGGGCGGCGTTGCATTGGGCAGTGAATCGAAGGCTACTGTGGCAGCTGGATCCGTTGGGTATGATCCGAGTACAAAGGCACAGTCCACGAATACGGATTCTACGTGGAAGGCGACTAAATCGGCCGTATCTGTCGGTGATGCAAATAACAATATTACGCGTCAGATTACATCCGTAGCAGCCGGCACAAAGGATACGGATGCGGTGAATGTGGCACAGCTCAAAAAGTTGCAAAATCAAGTGAATGCGAACGGCTCCACTACCGTCAGTGCAGGTAAACATATTAATGTGACAACTACGACGAACGGAACTACTAAAGATTATAAGGTAAGTCTATCTGATGATATAACGAATCAGATTACAAATAACACGACAAACATTAACAATATACAAGGTGATGTGACCAATATTAAAAAGAATGTAACCAATATTCAGGGTGACATTACTAATATCAAGCAGGATGTAACGAATATGGGGCGGAATGTAGCTCGCCTCGATAAAAAGGTTAACAAATCTGTGGCCGGAGCGGCTGCACTTGCCGCTTTGCATCCGTTGGATTTCGATTCTGATGCAAAATGGGACTTTGCTGCTGGTTATGGCCACTATCATGACGGCAACGCCGCTGCATTGGGGGCTTTTTACAGACCGAATGAGGACTTGCAGTTTAGCGTAGGATCTACTGTTGGTAATGGCGAAACCGTTGTAAATGCAGGTATGTCTGTGAAAGTAGGTGCTCACAGTAATGTATCTCGTTCTCGTGTAGCTATCGGTAAGGAAGTTTTGGAACTTAAGAAAACTGTAGCAGTACAAAATGCGCAGATTCAAAAGTTGACGGCTCTTTTGAATGGCCTAGCTGGAACAAATATGAAAGCAGACCACAGCACATTATTCCCTGATGTGCCGAATAATCATTGGGCATATGCGGCGGTTAGCGATCTATCTCGCCGGGGTCTTGTGGAAGGCTATCCTGATGGTACATTCGGAGGAGACCGTATGTTGACCCGTTATGAATTTGCTCAAATTGTATACCGAGCTATTCAAAACGGTGTTGTCGTCGATGATCGACTCGTATCTGAATTTGGTCCTGAAATGGCGTTATTCCGTGTGGATACTATTGCTAAGAATCATGAAGGACAACCAACTATTGAACGTGTAAGGGTTAATAAAAAATAGAATATATATATGATTTATATTGTGAAAGCCGAGGCTCTAGGGCCTCGGCTTTTTCGTGTACCTGTAGGTGATAAATTTTCTGTATATAAAATTATCTTATCTATGAAAGCATTAAACTGAAAAGTCTAAAAATATGAAATTGATTACGTAATTACAATAATCGTTATATTCCGATATGTGGATTTATCGTAAAAATTGATAGGAAAGATGAAGATTCTATTTATTAAAATTAAAAAGTATTAAATATGAAATAAATAAACGACAAAAATGAAGAAAAGATGAAAAAAGTCGTTTACAAGATAGAAATTTTTTGATATTGTATTGCCGTGGGTGAGTATATGATGAAGAATCATGAATAATTATAGTATTCGTATCGTAATTGAGAATACTAGTATTTGGTGTAAGAAGTGTAGATGATAATCAATCTTTATACTTCTTCTTTTTATTATCTTTGCAATATTATGCAACACAAGTGATGTGTTTTACTGAGGTTTCGGTAAGAAAGGATAATCATGAATCGAATTTATAATGTTATTTGGAGTAAGACTAAAAAATGCTACGTAGTAGTATCTGAAATTGTAAAAACAGGTGGTGGCAAGGTAAAATCCGTACAAAGCGGTACAACCTGGACACGTATGAGTGCGATTATGGCGGTGGCCGCATTATTGATGGGTGGTAATATTACTACGGTTAATGCAGCTACTTATACTGCGATGACTATTGATGATGTAAATGGCGCTGGTTATGCTACTGGTAATGTAAAATATAGTGAAGGTAGTTATTTATATAATTATCAAAACCCTGGAAACCTGACACCATTTGATAATAGTCATTTGTATAATGGTACAGATAGAGGTAACTATACAGAAAATAGTTTTGCCGGCATTGCTATCGGTAAAAATACAAATATTCAGGAAACTGGTAATCCAACTTATTATTCCGGTTTAGCTATCGGTAACTATGCTCAGGCCACAGGTGGTATTTCTTTTGCTTTAGGTCATTATGCTCAGGCTTTATCACCATCTGCTATGGCTCTTGGTACAGCTACAAAGGCGAGCGGATTTAACTCCTTGGCTATGATGCGTCAATCCGCTGCAGAAGGTGAGTTCTCCACAGCATTGGGTACTGCATCCTGGGCAAAGGGTAACGGTAGTTTTGCCATGGGTTATTCTGCTACAGCCAAAGCGGATCAATCTATCGCAATCGGTGCGGCAGAAACTATAAAATTACCTGGTCAACAACATGGTACTCCAAGTGCTAAATATAATGGCGATGGTAATACCGTAACAGAAGGGGCTCGTTCTCTTGCTTTCGGTACAAAAGCTCGTACTGCAGTTGGTGCAGATGATTCTATGGCATTCGGTTCTTCATCCAGTACCGGTGGCGCCAATGCGGTAGCTATGGGTTATAGTGCTAATGCTAGTGCAGAGAATGCCTTTGCCATCGGTAATACGGCACAATCATCCGCACAAAATGCCGTGGCAATGGGTAAAAGTGCAAATGCAAGTGGTGTAAGTAGTTTTGCTATGGGTAGTAGTTCTAATGCTGCTGGTGCTGATGCTATCGCTATGGGTAGTTCTTCCCAAGCAAAATTATCCAACTCCATCGCATTAGGTGGTAATGCTAAATCCTTGGGTGCTGATGCGCTTGCACTTGGTGGTGCGGCGAATGCCTCTAAAGATGGTGCCATTGCAATCGGTAAAGAAGCAAAAGCAAACAATACTAATACGACAGCTATCGGTCTTGGTGCCACTGTTACAGGTACTAACTCCATGGCTATTGGTACAAATGCCGTTGCAGAATCCAATAACTCCTTGGCATTGGGCACTGGTACGGAAGTAAGAGGTGCCTTGGTTAATGGTTTCTCTGCTTTTACTAACCAACAAAATAACAATGTTGCAAACGGTGTAGTTGCGGTAGGTAACGTAGGTTCTGAACGTCGTATCATCAACGTAGCGGGTGGCGAAAACGATACTGACGCAACAAATGTAAAACAATTAAAATTTGTAAACAGTAACTTGGCAAAATCCATCGCTGGTCCTACCTATACGGGCTATGAAGCGAATGGTTCTACATATAAAGCGCCTGATTTCAATATCAAGAACAGCACATACCATACGGTAAAAGAGGCTGTTGAAGCGGCGCAAACGAATTTCTTCAGCGCTAAAGGCACATCTGCCGATGCGAACTACGATAACACAGGTGCTACAGGCAATAACGCGACAGCAGCCGGTGTACGTACTTCTGCAGCAGGTAACTTTGCTACAGCTGTCGGTGCTGATGCGACTGCAGCAAATGCGAACAGCACAGCTATCGGTTATAAAGCTAAATCCAGCGTAGATGACGGCGTTGCATTGGGTGCGAATTCCGTTGCTTCCGTTGCGGCCGGTAAAGCAGGTTATAATGTTAAAACTGCAGACAGCCGTACAAACGGATATAGCGGATTGACAGGTGCTGCGTTGACATCCACTATGGGTGCGGTGTCCGTAGGTGACGGCGGTACAAAAACTCGTCAAATCACAAACGTGGCTGCAGGTACAGCTGACTCTGATGCTGTTAATGTGGCACAATTACGCAATGTTAACTTGAAAGTAGCTGGTAACAGCGGTAATAATGACGTTTTATTGGACAACCAAACATTGACTGTAAAAGGCGACGGCTCTTATGTTACGACATCTGTTAACAACCAAACAATCGATGTGGCGTTGACTGATGCAACTAAGAACAAGATTGACAATGCGGCAAATAAAGACTTGTCCAATATTACGGACGGTGGTAAATCCGTTATCCGTGATGAAGCTCAAAAAGCAGTAAAAGTTGTTGCTGGTAAAAACACAACGATTACAGAAGGTACTGATGGTACATATAAAACATATAAAGTTGACGTAGATGCTCCTGACTATCAATTAGTTGAAAATAGCAGTGCTGCTGATAAAGCTTACACTGTATCTGGCAATAAAGTTGACTTAACAGTACAAGATGCTAAAAACCCTGCGAATAAGAAAACTGTAACTATCAAGGATATCGCATCTAAAACAGAACTTGATACTACAAAAACGGAGCTTATCAATAAAGGTTTGAAATTCGATGCTGATAATGGCGGCGAAAAAACAAATAAATTAGGCTCCAAGGTAACTGTAGCTGGTGATGGTACTAACATCGATACTACAATTACACAAACTGGCGACGATACAACGATTAAGGTTGCATTGGGTCAAGACATCAATGTTAATACGGTAACTGCTACAAAAACTGTAAAAGCTGGTACTGCTACTATGGGTACCCAATCTGTAACAGATAACAAAAGTGCTGCTCAGAACGGTAACTTTGTATCCGGTTTGGATAATAAAAATTGGACATTAACTGATCCTGCCTTTGTATCTGGCCGTGCGGCAACGGAAGATCAACTTAAGATTGTTAGCGATGCTGTGAAAGCGGCTAACGCAAGTGCTTCTGATTATCGTTTAATTGCTAATCCAAACAATGCGGCAGACGGCTCTTATAAAGTTGATAACAATCAAGTTGACTTGAAGGTAAAAGACGAAAAATCCGGTGATGTTAAAAACGTAACGATTAAGGATATTGCATCAAAAACTGAACTTGATAAGGTAAAAGATCGTTCCGTAAAATATGACGGTAACACAGGTCATGACACAGTAACATTAGAAGGTGCTAATGGTACAAAGATTACCAACTTGAAAGATGGTAATGTAGCGGCTGGTTCTAAAGATGCTGTAAACGGCGGTCAATTACATCAAGTAAAACAAGACCTTGGCGATCAAATTACGAATACCAAGAATGACTTGATTAACACAGGTCTCAAATTCGATGCCAATGTAGGCGGCGTAAAAACTAACAAATTAGGCTCCACTGTTACAATTCAAGGTGAAGGTACTGCTGCTGACGCTGATTATAGCGGTGAAAACCTCAAAACTTTCATCAAACAAGATGTGGCGACAGGCAATACGACTATCGACGTGAAGATGAATAAAAACCTTAAGGCTGAATCTGTGAAGGTTGGCAAAGATGGTAAGGATGGCGTATCCATTACCGGTCCTGACACAGCGAATGGTACAGATGGCAAGGTAGCTGTTACCGACAAAAACGGTAAAGAAGCAGTTTCTATTTCCGGTAAGGACGGCGTAGGCCACATCGGCTTGACAGGCCCTGCTGGAACGAACGGCGTGAACGGTACTAATGGTATCGACTTATCCGTGAAACCTGGTTACGATGATCCTGCTACAGGCGTTAAAGGTGAAAAAGGTGTAGACGGTACAAACGGTCTTACTCGTATCGTTTACAAAGACGGCAACGGCGAGCATCAAGTTGCGACTATGGAGGACGGTTTACAATTCACTGGTAACAATTCTGGTACTGTGAATAAACAAAAATTGAATTCCTTGGTGAAAGTACAAGGTGAAGGCGTAACTGAAGCTGAATCTGCAGCGTTCAAGAGCGCAGCCGGCAATATCAACGTAAAAGCTGATGGAACGAACAAATTGGAACTTCAATTGGCGAAAGACCTTAAAAATCTTGATTCCGTAACGGCTGCTAAGACTGTGAAAGCAGGCGACGCTATTATGGGTGGTCAAACTGTTAACAACGCAGCTGGCGACAGCGAAACAGGCAACTATGTAACAGGCCTTGATAATAAAGATTGGGATGCAAGTAAGATTGTATCCGGTCGTGCCGCAACAGAAGATCAATTGAAAAAAGCGTTGGATGCTCAAAGTGCTAACTCCACTGATTATCGTTTGATCAAAAATCAGGCGGCAGGCTCCAATGGAGACTATACTGTGGATGCGAACGGCGATGTAGCGTTGACTGTACAGGATAAGAACCATCCGGATCAAACAGAAACTGTTACAATTAAAGACGTTGCTTCTAAATCCAAACTTGATAAATTGAATGACCGTGCTGTTAAATATGATTTGGACCCTACAGGTAATCCTGATAAATCCAAGGTAACTTACGAAGGTCCTGCATATAACAACAAACAAGGCGGCACTCATGTAACGAATGTGGCATATGCTACAGGCAATGATGGCAGCGAAGCGGTTAATGTGGACTACTTGAATGACAAAATTAAAGATAGTGCGGACGCATTAACTAATAAAGGTTTGAAATTCGATGCTAACGTAGGCGGCGAACAAACTAACAAGCTTGGCTCCAAAGTGACTATCAAGGGTGAAGGTACTGCAGCTGACGGAGATTACAGCGGCGAAAACCTTAAAACTTTCATCACACAAGACCAAACATCTGGCGATACAACTATCAACGTGAAGATGAATAAAAACCTTAAAGCTGAATCCGTGAAGGTTGGTAAAGACGGTAAGGACGGTGTGTCCATTACAGGTCCTGACACTGCGAACGGTACAGATGGCAAGGTAGCTGTGACTGGTAAGGATGGCAAAGAAGCTGTATCCATCTCCGGTAAAGACGGCGTAGGTCACATCGGACTCAACGGTAAAGACGGCCGTAGTGCTGACATTTCCGTTGAAAAAGGTGATCCGGACCTCAACGGTAACGAAATCACTCGTATTAAATACACTGATGAAAAGGGTAAGACACATCAAGTGGCAACTAAAGATGACGGTATGGCTTATGGCGGTGATTCCGGCGACGTTATCAAGAGAAAACTTAACACTCAAGTAAATGTTAAGGGTGGCGTAACCGATAAAACTAAACTTTCTAACGATGATAACATCGGCGTTGTATCCGACGGTACAGATACATTGATGCTTCGTTTGGCGAAAGACCTTAAAGGTTTAAATTCCGTTACTTTCAATAATGGTGAAAACGGTGCAAACGGTAAAACCGTTGTAAACGGCGAAGGCATGACTATTAAAGATGCAGCAGGTAATCCGTTGACAGCTGTTACAAAAGACGGCGTAAAGATTACTGATGGTCCATCCATGACGAAAGACGGCATCGATGCAGCGGGCAAGAAGGTTACTAACGTTCAAGACGGTAATGTTGCAAAAGGCAGTAAAGATGCTGTAAACGGTGGTCAATTGCATACAGCTATTGAAGATATCAAATCCACAGGATTCGGTCTCAAAGCGGAAGACGGTAACTCCGTGAAGAAACCTCTTGGCGAGACAATCGACTTGAAAGGTGACGGCAATATCAAAACTTCCGTTGACAACGGCGCCATCAAAATGGCATTAAATGATAAGATCACTCTTGGTCAAGATCCAGCAAAACAAGTTAACATCGACGGTTCTGCAGGTACGATTACAGCTGGTAATGGCGGTAATCAAGTTAAGATTGACGGCAATGATGGTTCCGTAACTGCAAATACTGTGAAAGCTGGCGACGTAGTTGTAGGCAAGCAAACTTCTGACGGTAAAGAAGGCAACTTCGTAACAGGTTTGGATAACAAAACTTGGGACCCTGAAAACCCTGTAGCAGTTCCAGGTCGTGCGGCAACAGAAGATCAATTGAAAGCTGTTAATGATGACTTCAACAACAAGGCTAGAACAGGCCGTGTATTCCAAGGTGACCAACCTGGCGATAGCGGTAAAGTGGTTCGTGGATTGGGAGATACTATGAACCTTACTGGTGGTGCTGATGTGAACCGTTTGGCAGATAATAATATCGGTGTTGTGAAAAACGCTGCTGGTGATGGTTATAACATTAAGTTGGCTAAAGAATTGAAAGGTCTTGAGTCCGTAACGACTACGGATGCTGCTGGTAATACAACTGTTATGAACGGTGGCGGTATGACAATTACACCTGCTCAAGGTAATGCTGTAAGTCTTACTAAAGACGGCCTCAATAATGGTGGTAATAGAATTACTAATGTAGGCCCTGGTGTAGATGGTACTGATGCGGTTAACGTAAATCAATTGAGCAGTGCTATGCGTAGCGTGGATGGTAAAATCGCTGATGTAGGTGCTACTAGTGCGGCTATTTCCGGCCTCAAACCATTACAATATGATCCATTGGAACCAACTCAAGTATTGGCTGCTGTAGGCCATTATAAAGGCAGCACCGCTGCAGCTGTAGGCGTGGCGCACTATACTAATGAATCTACAATGTTCCATATGGGCGTATCTCTTGGCGGTCATGACAACATGATTAATGCGGGCGTATCCTACAAATTTGGTACATCCGACGCCAAGAAAGCGGTTCCTGCACGTTACAAAGCCGGCCCTATCAGCTCTGCGTATGTATTGCAAGATGAAGTGACTGCTTTAAAAGCTGAAAATGAACGCATGAAACAACATGACTTAGAGTTAACTGCTAAATACGATCAAGTACAACGCGATAATGAAGAAATGAAAGCTCAAATCGCATTGTTGATGCAACAAGCAGGTCTTACAAAATAATCGAATCTGAATATTCGAGTTCTTAACCACTCATGTAAGGATTGTGAAAGCCGCCCTTTCCGGGGCGGCTCATCATAAGGAGGAAGTATGAAATTCAAAACATTTATGCCTGTATTGGCACTTGCTTGTGTATGCGCGGTAGGCCAAGCGGATGCGGCTCAAGATCGATTGATGATGCCAGAACAACCAGCTGAACCATTAAACGTGATTGAAGCGGAAGTGGCTGTTCCTGTACCTAGCGAAGAAGTTCGCGATGTAGTCAATGCTTTCACACAATTCCAATTGGACCAAAAGGGCAAACGTATTATGGACGATTCCCGTGTTATGACCGGTCAAGAGCGGTATCGTAACAATGTGTTGTACTACATGAACGTCCGTCGCAGCTGGTACATTGTGAGCCATCGTTATAAGAAAGACAGCTATGCACGTATGGCATTAGATCGTTTGTACAACGATTACAAAGAATTCTTTATGGATCGTGTGACTGTGTCTGACGATGAAAAATTGGACTATGCACAACAAATCATCGATATTTTGAATCGCAATACTGCTAATGTACATGATGATGAATTGCGTTTCTACATGAACGAAATGGTTATCTTTAGCTTGAAAGAAGCTATGAAAGACGGTAATAATCGCGTGAAGCCTGCCGAAGAGGAAGACATTCCTAAGATGATGGAAGAACCTCATACAGTGGATCTTCGTAAAGCGATTAATGCACCAACAATTCAGTAAGATCTGGTGTAAGTAATAAACCGCTAATTTAATTAAATATTGTAATTGAATCAGGGACAGTTTCATTAGATTCTGTGATAATACACTGATAACTAAATAATATTTAGAATGTATGGTGTTTATAAAAGCCGGGGCATAGATTGCCTCGGCTTTTGTTATGTATAAATTGAAATTGTTACATGCAAATATGTAAATTTAATGGCATAAATATATCGAAAAGATGAAGATTTTATTTCCTAATTATTAATTTTGTTAAATAAACCATAAAAATGAATGAAACATGAAAAATTTGTTTACAATATAGATTTTTTTTGATATGGTATACGAGTAGATGAGTATATGATAACAATCTGTAATAAGTGTAATATTTGACTTGTTATGCTGAATATTGTTGGTTTGTATTAGAAGTATAGATAATTTTTATATCTATTACTTCTTATTTTTATTATAGTTTTATATAAGGTTAAATAGGTATTACGCAACGAAAATGTAGTACGAAAGGAACATTATGAATCGAATTTATAAAGTCATTTGGAATCGGGTGAAAAACTGTTATGTAGTTGTGTCCGAAATTGCTAATAATCGCGGGAAAATTAATGGAAGAAGCACAACATGCGTTGGTACACTTTTATGTATTTTGGCACTAGTAGGTGGTACATTATTGCCACTGAATACTGCTAATGCAGTAAATCCTGCGGGGACTGGTGCAGGGGTATCATGGGGAAATGGCACGAATAGTGGCACAGATCAAAATAATGTAGCTATTGGCGGTTATGCGCAGGCCCTTGGACCGGTTTCCTTGGCATTAGGTGCGCATAGTAATTCTTCTGCTTCATATTCAACCGCTATCGGTGGAGGAACACAATCTACTGCGGAAAATGCGACAGCTATTGGTGGTGTAGCCAAGGCACAAGGGAAAAATGCTACCTCTATTGGGGCAAAAGCCGAAGCTAATGGAGAGTATGCTACCACTATCGGTGCAGGTGCAAAAGCGGATAAAACCTATGCTATAGCCATCGGCAGCCTTTCTCACGCTACTGAGGTATCCTCGTTAGCAATGGGAAATAATTCAAAAGCTACTAATACTTATGCTTATGCAATCGGTGGGAGTGCGGAGGCTAAGGGCAGATGGAGTATCGCCATGGGGACAAATGCAGTGGCCGAAGATGATGCCAGCGTGTCTATCGGTACCTGGTCAAAAGCTACTACTGGACAGTCCGTGGCTGTCGGTTATCTAGCTAACGCGAAACAATTAGGGGCAACGGCACTTGGCAGACAGACGAATGCTAGTGCAGTAGATGCAACTGCTATAGGATCTGGATCTTCTTCTACTGCTGAAAACGGTACAGCTATAGGTAAAAGTGCTTCGGTCAGTGCGAAAGACAGCGTCGCTATCGGTACTGGGGCGAAAGCAACCAATGAAAATGCGGTGGCTCTCGGCACCGGTTCTGAAACTGCTGCAGCGGTAGCAACAGCCTCTGAGTCAGTTAATGGAGTAGTACATAACTTTGCAGGTATAAATCCTGGTTCTACAGTTAGCGTAGGTAAGACAGGTATGGAACGGACGGTTACCAATGTAGCGGCTGGCCGTATTTCCGCTACATCTACAGATGCTATTAATGGCAGTCAACTGTATGCAGTGACTACGGAAGTGAATAAGGGCACAGTTTATGCAGGAGATGTAAAAGGTACGGGGGCTACAGATAATAAGTTTACCCAAAGACTGGGGGCACAAACTAATATCGTTGGTGGCGTAGCAGATACATCCAAATTGAGTGATAACAATATTGGAGTGGTATCTAATGGCACAGATACATTGAACGTGAAATTGGCTAAAGAACTGAAAGACCTAACTAGTGTGACTGCTGGTGATACAGTGATGAACACGGATGGTGTGACGATCACTGGAGGCCCTAAAATTGTAAAAACCGGCATTGATGCAGGAAACAAACAAATCGTTAATGTGGCTAGCGGCGGAGACGTAACGACGAATGGTGCCAATATTGGCGATATTAACCGTATCATTACGGCGAAGGATAAGTATGTGACTGGCGGTTCAGTGACTTATCAAGCAAATGGTGAGGGTGCCGCAAATTTAACCGGCACAAACGGATTGACTGCCAACGTAAGCGGATTGAAAAATAACTATGTTACGAGTGGCAGTATTTCTAATGACGGCAAAGTGTTGACACTGGAACGTAACGATACGGGCAAAGTTAATGTTGATTTGAGTAATATATTTACTGAGGTAGCAAAGGGAGATTACCGTTTGGTAGAAAATCCTGAAGCGGGTAGTCAGGGTAAATATAAGGTTGATAGCAATGGAAATATGGTATTGACTGTAGCAAATGATAAAGGCGACAAAAAACAAGTTACATTGACAGATATTGCATCTAAGGCGCAACAAGATAATAATACATCAAGTATTACTACGATCAATACAACTCTTGATAAAGGCTTGAACTTTGCCGGTGATACCGGTGCTGTGAGCAACAGAAAATTAGGCGATACCGTTACCGTTAAAGGCGGTGCTACAGGCGCATTGTCCGATGGAAATATCGGTGTTGAATCCGACGGCAATGGCACATTGAATGTGAAATTGGCGAAAA
>OGZY01000709.1_pt1 | contig 18273 bp, 15 predicted proteins | sample 1576911 | NCBI WGS metagenome assembly OGZY01 (sample SAMEA3541488, study PRJEB24748) | human gut metagenome | biome: human gut; feature: human-associated habitat; material: faeces | place: China | collected 2012 | reverse complement strand
AGCAGCCTGCGTTCTTCAAACCGCAACGGATTGTTGCGGTCATAGGCACGCCGGACCTCCGGGTTTGTGTACATTGTTGGATGCCCCCACTACCACAATACTGGCCGGGTGAAGTAATTGGCTTGTTATCATAGTCTGTTTTACATTAAGTTAATGATTCATGCACAAATATACATTTTCCATACATAAAAGCAATCGGTAAAAGAGAAAATAAGCTTAATCCCTTTGCAAAATATAAATAAGTTTACGGAAGTATATATATTTGTGCCATCAATAACAATACGCAGAAAACTACCCTATATGGAAAGCCGTGTCAAAGAGATAGATTATCTGAAATGCATCTTCATCACCCTGATGATTATCTTCCACCTTGTATATATAGGCGACAAGTATCCGTATGCGAAACAAATCGTCTATACGTTCCACATGTCCGCTTTCCTGATTATTTCGGGCTATCTGGCCAATAACCGGAAGGATGCCCGAAGCTTTCTCCGCAAGCTTCTATGGATTTTCATTCCGTATGCCTGCATGGAGGCGGCCTATACGGTGATGTCGCATTTCCTGCCCGTACGCGAAAGTGTAGATGCCATTACTCCTACCGTATTGCTCGACAAGATATTCCTCCATCCGATGGGGCCTTACTGGTATCTGCATACACTGATTCTGTGCAGCCTCATCTATTATATCACATTCCGCTATGTACGGCTGTCGGTTGTCTCCCGGCTGGTTGTGACCGGTGTCTGCCTGTTTGCCCTTTCCCATTGGGGAGGATTGATGAACTTCTCCAATGCCCTCTATTTCCTTATCGGCATGACAGTGAGCCAAAGCGGGCTTCGTTTTACACAAGTCTTTCGTGCCACAACCTTCGCCATTGTTCCATTCGTAATACTATGCTGTTTTCCCGCCAATCTGGATAGAGGTACTCTGGCAGGAGTCGCCATCACCTGGCTTTCCATCAGCCTGCTGTTGGCAGCCTACGGCTATCTGCCGGTACAAGCCAAACGGCTTTCCTTCTTTATAGGGCGCAATACGCTGGTCATACTCCTTTTCTCACCCATTTTCACCATTCTGTCCAAGGCGTTTCTGCCCGTGTTCGCCTTCGACCCTACGGGGATGCTGTTCCTTGTCACTGCCACCGCCTTCACTCTTAGCGGCTGCATGGGTATGGCGTGGGCTATGGACAAGATGCACGTTTCCAGATTCTTCTTCGGGAAGAGGACTATATTGTGCTGAGACGGTTCACGTCTTCGCCCACAAAGGGAAGTTTCACCACAAACTCCTTTTCGTCCTTAAGAATCTCCACCAGCGTGCCGTATAGGGCATACTGCCGTTGCAGGTTCTTCAATCCCGCTCTATTACTGGCCACATAGTTGCGCAACTGAAGATTGTTGCGTACCGTAATCCCTTCGTTTCCTATGGATATATGGACTATCAGCGGCGACTTCTTTGTACTGATATTATGCTTCAAGGCATTCTCCACAAGCATCTGTATGCTGGCAGGAATGACGAGACAATGATGATTCCGCAAATCATCTTCTATCTCCACATGCAGCGCATCGCCAAAGCGGATATGCTCCAGGTATAAATACGACTCTACGAACGACAGTTCTTCCTGCACGGTCACCGTAGCTCTGCCATGCGTAGTGAGCAGATAACGGTACACCGTAGACAGCTTCTTGGCAAACCGGTTCGTCTTTTCGGTATCCTGATAAGCAAGGGAGGCAAGGACATTCAGACTATTGAATAAGAAATGGGGATTAATCTGGTTTTTCAGCACCTCGAACTGATACAGCGCCTTCTCCTTCTCGATGACAGCCATCTGCTTCTCCATCTCCGAACGTTGCAGGCTATAGAAGAATATCTCTATCTGCAGAACGATAATCCAGTTCCACGGCACTACCGGCAGGGAGTTTCTCAGGATATGCCAGAAATTTCCATGCCCGCCCATCAGCAGGAAGTTCAAGATGTACGTCAACAGAACAGCCAGTGCAGTGGTCAACACGATATCCACCAGTAACCACCAATTATCCCAAGCGGGTCTAACCATCGGAAATGAAAGGATAGTAAAGTGATGTAATATCACTGATTTACAGTCTATTAGGAATGAAAGCCGATTTTGGATTGGTTCGTTATTCTTTCCTAAATTAGCGGATTGTTTACCCACTTTTGTCTCGTTTTTGTCCCTCGTTGTATTATCTTTGTATCGCAAGTTAAATGCTTGATAATCAGTGATAAAAGAATATATTAACATCAGAAAAGAAAGGAAATAAAATGGGACGAAAGAAGAAGGAAATCCGTTTGAAGGAGCCAGTGCGCATCCGAGAAAAGAAGATAGCTGGTGGCAACATCAGCCTCTATCTTGACATTTACCAGAAGGGATTGAGAAAGAAAGAGACGTTGAAACTCTATCTTGTGCCAGAAATCAACGCTGCTACCAAGTTGCAAAACGCCAATACAAAAAAGTTGGCAGAGCAAATCAAGGCGCAGCGCATTCTTGACATCCAGAGAGAGGGTCTTGTGGATTGGGACAAGGTAAAGAAGTCACGCATGACACTTACAAAGTGGATGGATGACTTTGTGAAGTACAATGCCGAGTTGTCTGAGTCTTCCATGAAGACCAAGCGCAACACTCATGCTCGCATTGACCAATACCTATTATATATAGGCAAGCCAGAGTTTCTGTTGAAAGACGTTGATAAGGAGTTTTGCAAAGGCTTCATTACCTTTTTGAAGACTTGCACATACAATGATGGAAAGAAACAACTCAGCACCACCACTTGCCGTATGTTCGTCAACTATTTCGGCTCGTCATTGGCAAAGGCAGTAAGGGACGGACTGATTGAGCAAAATCCATTCTTGCTGTTGGAGGCAAAGGAGAAGCCACAGAAGCGAGTAGCTGAACGTGAATTTCTGACGATAGAGGAAATAAAGAAGGTGATGAACACACCATGCCGTTATGAACTGGTGAAGAAAGCCTTTCTGTTCTCCTGTTTCACAGGTCTGCGATATAGCGACATGAAAGCCTTGAACTGGAGTGAAATCCACAAGGCTGCTGACGGCAAGACAGAATACATTGACCATATCCAAGTCAAGACCAAGGATAGAGTAACCATCCCCTTGTCGTAAGAAACAAAGAAGTGGATGCCTAAAAGAGAAGAAGGCATAGACAACATCTTCCACAACTTGACAATCACATCTACAACTGTAGAAGTGGTTCTGAAAGAATGGATGGAGGCAGCAGGTATAACCAAGCATATAACCTACCATTGCTCACGACATACGGCGGCTACGATGCTCCTGACCCTTGGTGCAAGTATCTATGTAGTAAGCAAGATACTCGGACACAAGAGTATCAAGATGACAGAGATTTACGCCAAGATTGTTGACAAGAAGAAGTTGGAAACTGTGAACCTCGTAAACGGAATGTTTGACCAAATACCAGTAATACAATGAAGATAGAAATCAAGGAACGTAAGCTGACGGAAGGCAAAAGAGCCTTATATCTGGAATACTACGAGACAGGCTTCCGCAAGAGAGAAAACTTGCACCTCTATCTCTTGCCCGATGATGCCGTTGGTGCTGCAAAGCACAATCGGCTTACATACAACAAGGCTATGGAGATACGAGCAGAGCGAATCCTCACCCCTCCTGTATTGGAGAAAGAGAATGCCAAAAGCGAAGAACAAGGCAACGGCTTGACTTGGCTACAATGGTGCGATGACTATATCAAATGGTCTGTTGATTGTGGCAACTGCAAGAAGATGATAGGTCATAAGAATGTTGTCCGCAAGCGTATCGCCACTTATTTACGGAGAGTAGATAAGAAAGACATCCTGCTGAAAGATGTCAGTAAAGATGAAATTTGCGGTCTTTTTGATTATATGCGCAACAAGTATCGCAACAAACGCCAAATCAAGACCAACGGAGGACGGTTGGCTGATTACTCATTACTGTTGTTTGAGGAAACAGTCAAAGCGATATTTAACAAGGCTATGCGTGAAGGACTTGTAAAATTCAATCCTGTACACAGTCTAAACAAGTTGGAACGCTTCCATGCTCCTGACAAGCACAGAGAGTATCTTACGCCCGAAGAACTCACACGTTTCCTGGCGGTGGAAGCTGAATGTGAGAATGAACGAACCGTACAACTGGCATTTGGCTTATCATCCATGACTGCCCTTCGCCTTGGCGATATGCAGCATCTAAGGTGGTGTGATATTAAAATGATAGATGGCGTGCCGACTATCAGCATCATACAGCGAAAGACTAAGCGTCCTGCCATTATTCCGCTCAATGAAATGGCGCGATCGTTGTTGCCACCTCGGACGGATGACAATCCGGAAAGTCTTGTGTTTCACCTTGTCAAGAAGTCAGACAACGTATCGAAATACGTAAGAAGACTTAAAGAAAAGGCTGGCATAGAAAAGGATTTGACCTACCATTGCTCACGGCATACGACAGCATCGTTGGCTATCTCAGCAGGAGCAGACATATCGGCAGTGAAGGATGTTTTGGGACATGGAAGCATCACTTCAACCGAAGTTTATGCAAAAGTGGCTCTTGAAAAGAAGATAGAGGCGGTCAATCTGTTTAATGGCGTGTTTGATTGAGACATACAGCAGAGTGCGAACAACGGAGAAGTCTTACTTCTTCCCTTTTGTTGGGAAATTGCCGTCAGGCTGTATTCAAAAAACGCTTGTGTTCAAATAAATCTGCAAGACTTGTCTGGACACAGGCTTTTTCATGTTCAATTTAATCTTTGATATAGATGACAACAGGAGTAATATACGCTCGTGTCTCCAGTATTGGTGACAGACAGAGCACGGAAAGACAGGTCAAGGACTTGTCGGAGTATGCAAAATTTAAGGGTATCAAAGTCAGCAAGGTTTTTGAGGAACACATCTCTGGCGCAAAGAAGAATGATGAGCGTCCAGTGTTGTGTGAGGCAATGGAATACTGCAAGGCAAACCGCATTGGGATCCTACTTGTCAGTGAACTGTCAAGATTGGGTCGCAATGCGTTTGAGGTGCTTGCCTCTGTCAAGGAACTCATTGACAGTGGCATTAACCTCTACATACAAAAGGAACAACTTACATTATTGGACGAAGAAGGGCATCCGTCCCTCTTTGCTCCTATAATGATAGCCACGCTTTCGACCTGTGCGCAATTAGAGCGTGATAATATCTCATTCCGATTGCAGTCAGGAAGGAAGCGGTATATAGAGAAAGGAGGAAAACTCGGACGCAAGATAGGCTCTGTAAAAACGGAAGAACAAATAAGAACCGAATATAGGGAAGTTATTAGTTTGCTCCGCAAGGGGTATTCCATTCGGGATGTGGCGAAGTTGAGTGGTAAAGGGGTAAGTACCGTACAACGAGTGAAGCGATTAATAAAAGTACAATCATCGCAATAATACTATTGATTTTACGTTCTTTTCAAAGAAAGGGGTTGTGCAATAGTGGCTTAAAGGCTAAAAGCACTACCTTTGCATACAATAATAAGTAACAACACGTTTAAGGTCACAATTTGTGATCTCAAAAATAAAGATAGAAATATGGCAGATAATATAGAACATCAAGATAAAGGAGAACTGGTCGCAAATTGTGACCAGTTACAAAATGATAAAGTCGTAATTACCACTCCTGTAGAAAGTCGAATAATGTCTATTCGTGGAAAGCAGATTATGATAGACAGAGATTTGGCTGAACTTTATGGAGTGGAAACTAAAAGATTAAACGAGGCTGTAAAACGTAATATAGAACGTTTCCCTGAGCGTTTCCGTTTTCAACTAACTAAGGAAGAAATGGCTGAACTGGTCGCAAATTGCGACCGGTTCAATAGTTTGAAGCACTCAACAGTTCGTTCATATGCTTTCACGGAGCAGGGAGTGGCTATGCTCTCCACTGTTCTTAGAAGTGAAACCGCAATTCGTGTAAGCATACGAATTATGGATGCATTTGTTGCAATGAGACGTTTCATGGTAACAAATGCAGAAGTTTTCCAACGTCTTTCAACAATGGAGTACCATCAACTGGAAATGCAGCAACATCAGCAAGAAACAGACAAGCGCATAGACGAGGTTTTTCGCAGATTGGATGAAGGCAATGCAAAGCCGAAACAAGGTGTGTTCTACAATGGGCAAATTTATGATGCCTATACTTTCGTGTCCGACTTGATTAAGAGTGCAAAGAAACGTATTGTCCTTATCGACAACTATGTTGACGAGACTGTACTGACATTGCTCGATAAAAGAGATAATAACGTGTCTGCAATTATCTACACTCAGCAGATAAGCCGTCAGTTCCAACTCGACATGGACCGTCATAATGCTCTATATGCACCGATTGATGTTGAAACATTCCGTTTATCACTTGACCGCTTCCTTTGTATAGACGATGATGTGTATCATATAGGAGCATCCATAAAGGACTTGGGCAAAAAGTGGTTTGGCTTCTCTAAGATGGAGATACTTACACCAGATGAATTGGTGGAAAGGATCAATAGAGAGTAATCAATACGCAATATTTCAAGAATATAAACATTAAAAATTACGATTTATGAAAAGGATTTGGATTTTTTTGATGGCGATGCTCAGCATCGTTTCTTTTACAGGTTGTGATATGACTGAGGAACCTAGCGGACCAGTTACAGTTATTGACTATGAGTTCGATAGGACTTATATTATTAACAACGATGGATGCTGTGTGTTTAAAGGATTAAAGCCCGTAAGTGCTGCTGACATTGAAAATAAGGTAAAGGGCTATGGATGGAAAGTCATAGGCATGTATAAAGTGCAGGATAACGGCAGACTTTCACAAACAGACTACCGCAAGACAGTTTATGGCGGTGGATATATGGATTATTGGTTTGAGTCAGACGGTCATCTGATAGGTTTCCACCATGGCGATACCGATGGTAAGTCATATAACAAGACAGAATGGTTTTATGATGCTGTGTCAGGATTCATCATGCGCGGTTCGGCAAGTCAAAGTATGCAAAACCGCTATATGCAAGTTTTACTCCTCACAAAAACAGAGTCAAATTATTTGCAAATGCACACCTTGCAGAAACTGGGCGATGCAACCGATGAGAATGGAAATCTAAAACCATTCTACGGCATGGTGGTTTATCAGCGCATGACGGACAACGAACTTGAGGCAACCAAGAAAGCTTATGGTTACGATGCAAACGTAAACTATACGATAGACTCTGAACATAACAATAATAATATAGTCTCGCCGTTATATAAGAAAAACAATAGTAATGAAAAAGATATCAATGGTCATTGTGGCTATTTCAGCCATGATTAGTTTAAGCGGATGCCATGAGGATCCTGCTTATGTGGATTCTTACTTCCAGCGTCAAAGTGTAATTGAGGAGCTGAGTAATGAGCTTAAAGGACAATACAGCAGTATATTCATTCCTGTAATCTATAATGCATCGCAAGAACAGATGGATTATAAAAGTTTATGGAAGGGTGAGGTCACAGAAAATGGTCAACCTATCATCCACTACACTTTTGGAGGATACGAAAACCGGACTGTCACCTTACAGCAAGTCCCAATCAGCTGGATAAGTTTTGTCATAAAAGATACTAAATTGGCAGAAGCAGTTAAGCTGTTGCCCGATTATGATATTTCGATACCTTATTCTTTTGCAAGCTCAGACGAAGAAACAGGAGAAGCGAGCAAAATGGGGAAAATCATATATAGCGATAGCAAAGTACCAGTGACATTGAACTATGCCGGACAGCAGCATCTTGTGCTTTTCAACTTTAAATGTCCTTCGCAATTTGTTTTTGATGCAGACAAGCGTCCTATCTCTCCAGGAAGGATCCAACTGGAACTCAAATCTATTATTGTTGACAATGTAATTGTCCAAGAAATTGATGGCTATTCAGGAGAAGAGTACTTTCTTAGTATTATGGGCAAAACAGATCCAATCTCGAAATGAATGAGACGAACGTTGTCTGTTACGTTATTTTCATGCAAAAGTTTTGGTAATAGTAGTTAAAGAGTTAAAGGTATTGTCTTTAAAGTACAGAAAAAGGCATATTGATTATAAAATAAAAAACAATAGATGAAAGCATTACCAATCGTCATTATGAGTATGTTTCTGAACGTATCGTATGCGCAGAAAACAGATACAACTAAAACTTTTATTCAAGGCAAAGAACTTGGTGAAGTTGTTGTAAAGTCATCTTATCTTACAAGAGAAGGTGATCATATCCTTGCTATTCCTACAAAAGAGCAACGTAAACATGCTGTAACTGGTTATGATCTGTTGAGCAATCTCATGATTCCGGGAGTGTCTGTCGAGCGTTCGACTGGAAGTGTGACAACTCCCAATGGGGCTGCGACTCTCTATATAGATGGGCGTGAAGTTGATTTTCGAGAGGTACAGTCTTTAAGACCGAAGGACATTTCTCGAGTGGAATATTTTGGTGTGCCGACTGGTAAATTTGCAAAAGATGCATATGCTATAAACATAATAATGAAACCACTCAACAATGGTGGCTACACGCAACTTGATGCGTCTCAGAATGTAGGCTATCTCTATGGTGATTACAATCTTATTTCGAAATTTGTCACAGGAACCAAAAGTTTGAACCTTTGGGCTGGATATTCTTTGGAAAATCCAAAATCGTCTATGGACGAGAATGAGACTTTTATTTTCCCTGATTATCAACTGAATAGACTGCAGCATTACAATAATGCAGACAATAGGCAAACGGAAGAATATGTACAGGCATCAATCAGCAACCGAGGAAGAAAATATATTTGGATGCTTAGAGGTGGTATGGCATGGAATGCCTCAAAAAACGGTGTCAATAATGGAATGACGGAGTATTGGAAAACTGCTTCTGCAATCAAGAACGGTAGCATTTTGGACATTAACACTAGAAACAAATCTTATCGTCCAAGTGTCTATTTTTACGGATTGCACACATTTTCTAACACAAAATCGTTGGATTATGTTTTTGATGGATATTATTCTCGAAACGATTATGACCGTCTCTATAACGATGATAATGTGTCTTTTCGTTCACTTGTCAAGGAAGATTATTATTACATCAAAGCGAATGCAAACTATTCTATGGCGTTCAGTCATAGAAATAGATTGGCTTTCAGTTTATACGAGTTCATGAGAATTAGTGATTCCGAATACATTGGGACTTCTGCATATAATCAAAATTTGCATTCGTCCGAAACCATCCTTTTTGCAGACTATTCCCAACGTTTAGGGAGTTTTTTCTTTGATATTAATCCTGGACTGTCATTTCTAACATATCGTTTAAAGGGGATGAGGTCAATCAATCATCTTACGCCGAGACTTCAGGCAAGAGCTACATATAGGATAGATAAAGTACAGCAACTTCAATTTATGTTCGCTTTGGGAAACACCTATCCGAGAATAAATACGATTAACAATGTAGAACAGCAGATAGATCCTATCATCATTCTCAAAGGTAATTCTAACATGGATAATTCAATTCTTTTGAATCCGCGATTAAGCCATACCTTGAACCTTAACAAATTCGCTTTGCAAACGGGAGTGTCATACTTTTACCAAAATCATTCGATTATTTCGGATTACTATATTCGAGATGGGCATCTTATTAGCACTTTTAGAGATGACTGTATCTATCATCGTCCCAGTGCAGATATATCTATGACCTATAAACCTTCAGGTTCGCTTAACATGAAAGTTTCTGGTCAATGGATAGAACATTTAGTTCGAGGAGGAGCAGAGCATCGTAATTTGTATGCATTCTCTGGGACTGCTATGATAAACTACTATGTTCGGGATTTTTCTTTTGGTGCATCCATAGCGTCACCGGCAAGAGATTTGATAGACAGCCAGATTAGTAGAAAGACATTTTGGCGGTATCAACTATCGGCAATGTGGAATCATGGGAATTGGGCTATCGAAGCTAATGCAAACAATTTATTCATGATGAAGAATAACATTGTAGATGAATTATCTGCATCATATTATTCCTTCAAGCAAATAGATCAAAGTCGTAGTTATAATCAGTCTGCAAATCTGAAAATTGTTTATAGTTTTGACTATGGCAAGAAGACATCAAAGTCACCAGATTACAAACATCAAAATAGTGAAAGTGCAATCTTAAAATAAGAAGGCAAAGACATAATCAAGTCATTGGTAACATGTTCATGCGAAATGACCGCTTCCTTTGTATAGACGATGATGTGTATCACATAGGAGCATCCATAAAGGACTTGGGCAAGAAGTGGTTTGGTTTCTCCAAGATGGAGATACTTACACCAGACGAATTGGTGGAAAGGATCAATAGAGAGTAATCAATACGCAATATTTCCAATGGATAAACATTAAAAATTACGATTTATGAAAAGAAATTTAGGTATATTAATAGCAATGATTTTCATAACGGTATTATCAAGTTGTGAAAAAAAGGAGATTCTAGAGCTTAAGACTGTCTGGGGAGAAGCGACTATTAATAATAATTGTTTATTCCAATACACAACAGTTGGCGAAGGTTTATCTCATACATACTGGTTTCTTCCATTAGGTGTTAATAACAACATTTGTATAGTCAAAGAAGGCGTATGTTACTTTCAAATGTTTCTACGAGATTATGAAGAAAAGGATGCTGATAATTTTTGGCTAATCCTGATTGGGTGCTATGCTGATGAGAAATTTCCGATTATTGGCAAGGAATACAAGATAGTTGTCCAGGATCAAGTTAATTTGGGCAATATAGGCATCTCTTTCTATGAGAGTGGAAAACTTAGAGATTTCTATTCTGAGAACTCCGAATTTGTGTCTTACGGCATCGCAGGCTTAAGCATACCACCTTCTCATGAGAAATTTATACCCTTAGCTGGATCGATAAAATTTGTGAAAGGAGACACGAAGTCTGGTGAGTATTCCATTTCATACAGTCTTAAAAGCGAAGATAATTCTGCCAGTGATACATACAGTATTATGGGTAAATTTAATGGTAAACTAAAAGTTATTAAATGAAAATGAAAACAATAAAGCTTTTGTTCATAATGTCGATAGCATTAGTACTCTTGTAAAGAGTGCAAGAAACGTATTGTCCTTATCGACAACTATGTTGACGAGACTGTACTGACATTGCTCGATAAAAGAGATAATAACGTGTCTGCAATTATCTACACTCAGCAGATAAGCCGTCAGTTCCAACTCGACATGGACCGTCATAATGCTCTATATGCACCGATTGATGTTGAAACATTCCGTTTATCACTTGACCGCTTCCTTTGTATAGACGATGATGTGTATCATATAGGAGCATCCATAAAGGACTTGGGCAAAAAGTGGTTTGGCTTCTCTAAGATGGAGATACTTACACCAGATGAATTGGTGGAAAGGATCAATAGAGAGTAATCAATACGCAATATTTCAAGAATATAAACATTAAAAATTACGATTTATGAAAAGGATTTGGATTTTTTTGATGGCGATGCTCAGCATCGTTTCTTTTACAGGTTGTGATATGACTGAGGAACCTAGCGGACCAGTTACAGTTATTGACTATGAGTTCGATAGGACTTATATTATTAACAACGATGGATGCTGTGTGTTTAAAGGATTAAAGCCCGTAAGTGCTGCTGACATTGAAAATAAGGTAAAGGGCTATGGATGGAAAGTCATAGGCATGTATAAAGTGCAGGATAACGGCAGACTTTCACAAACAGACTACCGCAAGACAGTTTATGGCGGTGGATATATGGATTATTGGTTTGAGTCAGACGGTCATCTGATAGGTTTCCACCATGGCGATACCGATGGTAAGTCATATAACAAGACAGAATGGTTTTATGATGCTGTGTCAGGATTCATCATGCGCGGTTCGGCAAGTCAAAGTATGCAAAACCGCTATATGCAAGTTTTACTCCTCACAAAAACAGAGTCAAATTATTTGCAAATGCACACCTTGCAGAAACTGGGCGATGCAACCGATGAGAATGGAAATCTAAAACCATTCTACGGCATGGTGGTTTATCAGCGCATGACGGACAACGAACTTGAGGCAACCAAGAAAGCTTATGGTTACGATGCAAACGTAAACTATACGATAGACTCTGAACATAACAATAATAATATAGTCTCGCCGTTATATAAGAAAAACAATAGTAATGAAAAAGATATCAATGGTCATTGTGGCTATTTCAGCCATGATTAGTTTAAGCGGATGCCATGAGGATCCTGCTTATGTGGATTCTTACTTCCAGCGTCAAAGTGTAATTGAGGAGCTGAGTAATGAGCTTAAAGGACAATACAGCAGTATATTCATTCCTGTAATCTATAATGCATCGCAAGAACAGATGGATTATAAAAGTTTATGGAAGGGTGAGGTCACAGAAAATGGTCAACCTATCATCCACTACACTTTTGGAGGATACGAAAACCGGACTGTCACCTTACAGCAAGTCCCAATCAGCTGGATAAGTTTTGTCATAAAAGATACTAAATTGGCAGAAGCAGTTAAGCTGTTGCCCGATTATGATATTTCGATACCTTATTCTTTTGCAAGCTCAGACGAAGAAACAGGAGAAGCGAGCAAAATGGGGAAAATCATATATAGCGATAGCAAAGTACCAGTGACATTGAACTATGCCGGACAGCAGCATCTTGTGCTTTTCAACTTTAAATGTCCTTCGCAATTTGTTTTTGATGCAGACAAGCGTCCTATCTCTCCAGGAAGGATCCAACTGGAACTCAAATCTATTATTGTTGACAATGTAATTGTCCAAGAAATTGATGGCTATTCAGGAGAAGAGTACTTTCTTAGTATTATGGGCAAAACAGATCCAATCTCGAAATGAATGAGACGAACGTTGTCTGTTACGTTATTTTCATGCAAAAGTTTTGGTAATAGTAGTTAAAGAGTTAAAGGTATTGTCTTTAAAGTACAGAAAAAGGCATATTGATTATAAAATAAAAAACAATAGATGAAAGCATTACCAATCGTCATTATGAGTATGTTTCTGAACGTATCGTATGCGCAGAAAACAGATACAACTAAAACTTTTATTCAAGGCAAAGAACTTGGTGAAGTTGTTGTAAAGTCATCTTATCTTACAAGAGAAGGTGATCATATCCTTGCTATTCCTACAAAAGAGCAACGTAAACATGCTGTAACTGGTTATGATCTGTTGAGCAATCTCATGATTCCGGGAGTGTCTGTCGAGCGTTCGACTGGAAGTGTGACAACTCCCAATGGGGCTGCGACTCTCTATATAGATGGGCGTGAAGTTGATTTTCGAGAGGTACAGTCTTTAAGACCGAAGGACATTTCTCGAGTGGAATATTTTGGTGTGCCGACTGGTAAATTTGCAAAAGATGCATATGCTATAAACATAATAATGAAACCACTCAACAATGGTGGCTACACGCAACTTGATGCGTCTCAGAATGTAGGCTATCTCTATGGTGATTACAATCTTATTTCGAAATTTGTCACAGGAACCAAAAGTTTGAACCTTTGGGCTGGATATTCTTTGGAAAATCCAAAATCGTCTATGGACGAGAATGAGACTTTTATTTTCCCTGATTATCAACTGAATAGACTGCAGCATTACAATAATGCAGACAATAGGCAAACGGAAGAATATGTACAGGCATCAATCAGCAACCGAGGAAGAAAATATATTTGGATGCTTAGAGGTGGTATGGCATGGAATGCCTCAAAAAACGGTGTCAATAATGGAATGACGGAGTATTGGAAAACTGCTTCTGCAATCAAGAACGGTAGCATTTTGGACATTAACACTAGAAACAAATCTTATCGTCCAAGTGTCTATTTTTACGGATTGCACACATTTTCTAACACAAAATCGTTGGATTATGTTTTTGATGGATATTATTCTCGAAACGATTATGACCGTCTCTATAACGATGATAATGTGTCTTTTCGTTCACTTGTCAAGGAAGATTATTATTACATCAAAGCGAATGCAAACTATTCTATGGCGTTCAGTCATAGAAATAGATTGGCTTTCAGTTTATACGAGTTCATGAGAATTAGTGATTCCGAATACATTGGGACTTCTGCATATAATCAAAATTTGCATTCGTCCGAAACCATCCTTTTTGCAGACTATTCCCAACGTTTAGGGAGTTTTTTCTTTGATATTAATCCTGGACTGTCATTTCTAACATATCGTTTAAAGGGGATGAGGTCAATCAATCATCTTACGCCGAGACTTCAGGCAAGAGCTACATATAGGATAGATAAAGTACAGCAACTTCAATTTATGTTCGCTTTGGGAAACACCTATCCGAGAATAAATACGATTAACAATGTAGAACAGCAGATAGATCCTATCATCATTCTCAAAGGTAATTCTAACATGGATAATTCAATTCTTTTGAATCCGCGATTAAGCCATACCTTGAACCTTAACAAATTCGCTTTGCAAACGGGAGTGTCATACTTTTACCAAAATCATTCGATTATTTCGGATTACTATATTCGAGATGGGCATCTTATTAGCACTTTTAGAGATGACTGTATCTATCATCGTCCCAGTGCAGATATATCTATGACCTATAAACCTTCAGGTTCGCTTAACATGAAAGTTTCTGGTCAATGGATAGAACATTTAGTTCGAGGAGGAGCAGAGCATCGTAATTTGTATGCATTCTCTGGGACTGCTATGATAAACTACTATGTTCGGGATTTTTCTTTTGGTGCATCCATAGCGTCACCGGCAAGAGATTTGATAGACAGCCAGATTAGTAGAAAGACATTTTGGCGGTATCAACTATCGGCAATGTGGAATCATGGGAATTGGGCTATCGAAGCTAATGCAAACAATTTATTCATGATGAAGAATAACATTGTAGATGAATTATCTGCATCATATTATTCCTTCAAGCAAATAGATCAAAGTCGTAGTTATAATCAGTCTGCAAATCTGAAAATTGTTTATAGTTTTGACTATGGCAAGAAGACATCAAAGTCACCAGATTACAAACATCAAAATAGTGAAAGTGCAATCTTAAAATAAGAAGGCAAAGACATAATCAAGTCATTGGTAACATGTTCATGCGAAATGACCGCTTCCTTTGTATAGACGATGATGTGTATCACATAGGAGCATCCATAAAGGTCTTGGGCAAAATGTGGTTTGTTTTCTCTAAGATGGAGATACTTACACCAGACGAATTGGTGGAACGAATCAATAGAGGGTAATACATACGAAAATTTCAAGAAAAAGAACTTAATACATAAATATAAAGTAAGCAATGAAAAGGATTTGGATTTTTCTGATGGCGATGCTCTGCATCGTTTCTTTTACAGGTTGTGATAAGACAGACGAACCTAACGGACCAGATATTGACTATGACAATCTGTTCGATAGGACTTATACAATTAACGATGATGGCTGCTGTGTGCTCGAAAGTTGCGAGCCAACAAGAGCTACAGTTATTGAGGATGAGGTAAAGGGATATGGATGGAAAGTCATTGGCATATATGAAGTTCAGAATGACGGCAGGCTTTCACAGAAAGATTATCGCGAAACAGTTCTTGGTGGAGGATATGTAGATTACTGGTTTGAGTCAGACAGTCGGCTTGTCGGTTTCCGCCATGGTGACACCCCAGGCAAATTCTATAATAAGACAACGTGGCGCTACGATGCTACAAAGGGTTTCATCATGCGTGGCACAGAAAGCGAAAGTTTGCAAAACCGCTATATGCAAGTGCTGGCTTTGGCCACTCTCCAAGGAAAGGAATTCTATATGTACACCATGCAAAATATTGGTGTCAAATCCGACGAGCATGGTAATCAGAAACCTTTTTATGGCATGGTTGTCTATCAACGCATGACCGACAATGAACTTGCCAAAATGAAGAAAGCATACGATTATGATGCAAACTTTGATTTTACCGGTGCCGTTCCTGACGACTGCAAGTTCCGTGTAAGTGCAAGATACTACAACCCCGACGATTTTGAAGAAGGTACCAACGGAAGTGTCATCGTCGCTTTTGGAAATGTAGAATTCTCACTGACCGACCATCTCGGCACGGCAATGCTTCCAAACCCAGCATTGGAATATTTCGACTCCATCGTTTGGAGAGCCAACGACAGAATTGTTCCAGACAGATATGTCATACACCGCAGCAATCAGAGCAAGGCGCAGACTGTCCTGACATGGACTACCCGTTTCTTCTATACGAACCCAAACCTGACCACATACTTTGAGGGTTACAAGAAAGGTCGCATCGTCTATACATACACGATGCACCACGACATCTACTTCGACAAATTCTTGTGCTTCGATTGGGGAAAGTTTTCGATGAGCAAGCCAAGAGAGTTTACTGCTACATGTTTGCTTGACAAAAGCCGGAGTTTCACCGTTTACGAACCAAGGACATACAACAATGATATGAACAAGGTGTATGCCGAACTGCGCTACAATTCCGAAGAAAAAGGCAAGGGCAACGATATTGCCATCCTGGAAAAGGAAATCAGTGAACTAACGGAACTTATGATTAACCATTATGGCAAGGGAACCGAAGTGGGTAAGCAGGTAGATCATTACCGCACCTTATTCAAGGCTCTTCCTGAAAAAGCGCATATTATTACATACTGGGCAACTGCTGATACAAGAATTGCACTTGTTCTCAATCGCGACGAAGCAGACTCCAAGAATGATTACTATTACGTTCATGCTGAACCAGTTCAACAATAACAAAGCAATCAATCACAACTATAAATCAAAATAATATGAGAATAAAAAAAATATTGCCTTTTATACTATTGGTATTCTTATTTATTTCATGTGAAAAAGAAGACTTTGAAATAGAAACCAATAATCAAAGAACAGTTTTTATGTATCTCCCATGGTCAACAAATCTGACAAGTTATTTTTATAATAACATTTCTGATATGGAAGAAGCTATACAAGAAAAAGGATTAGAGAATGGAAGAATTATAGTGTTTTTATCTACAAGCCCTTCTGAATCGGAGATGTTTGAAATAACTTTAAATAACGGTTCGTGTAAAAGGACTATCTTAAAAGAATATGTAAATCCTTCTTTTACCACAGAAGCTGGTTTGACAGAGATTCTCGGAGATATGAAAACATTTGCTCCTGCTGAAAGTTATTCAATGATTATCGGTTGTCACGGCATGGGCTGGCTTCCTGTTGTACAAAGCCGTAGCAAAGCGAAGGAAGATTTTGTTTATCATTGGGATTTTGAGAATGTTCCTATGACACGTTTTTTTGGCGGATTAACAGCAGAATACCAAACAAACATAAGCACTCTTGCTCAAAGCTTATCTAATAACGGATTGTCAATGGAGTATATTCTATTTGATGATTGCTATATGTCATCGTTGGAAGTTGCCTATGAGTTACGCCATGTAACCAACTATATGATTGCCTGTCCAACAGAAGTGATGGTCTTTGGTATGCCATATTCCACAATAGGCAAATATCTCTTATCAGAAAAACCAGATTACAAAGCTATATGTGAGTCATTTTATCAGTTTTATTCTAACTATCAATATCCTTATGGAACGTTGGCTGTAACAGACTGCTCTTACTTGGATGAGTTGGCAGAACTAATGAAATATATTCACTCTAATTATTCTTTTGATAGTACACAAGCTATAAATATTCAGCGTATGGATGGCTACTCCCCTGTGATATTCTATGATTTCGGAGATTATGTACAGACTTTATGTGGTACAGACACAGAAATATATAATAATTTTAAAACACTATTGGAGAAAGTTATCCCTTACAAAACTCATACCAAAGAATTCTACACGGCATCAAGAGGTCCTATTACAGTTGAAAGATATTCAGGAATAACAACCTCTGAACCAAGTACAAATAGCAAGATGGTAGATTACCCAAAAACATCATGGTGCATTGACACACATTAAATTATCACTCTGAACCAAGTTGTGATATAGTCCAAAATCTCCAACGAAGTAACTATCCGTGGGGGGCTTGACCCTTGCACATATAAAAAGCAAAAAGAAAGCGTTATCGGAGTATTACACAAAAAACAGCTGGCTATTACATAATGAAACAACATACTTGACTGATTGGTACGCTTCTCCTACCATGCGGACAAATCCCGGTAACAAAATGACAAAGCGGACAATGTTCTTAACATGCCAACTTGTAAATGGGATGAATGATTTTCGTTTTTCGCAAGTTGATTTTATAAAATTGCTGCCAACAGTTCGTACTTTCGGAAAAAGATGTTATATTTGCAAATGAAAGAGTTATTTGACA
>OGZY01000682.1_pt1 | contig 18860 bp, 29 predicted proteins | sample 1576911 | NCBI WGS metagenome assembly OGZY01 (sample SAMEA3541488, study PRJEB24748) | human gut metagenome | biome: human gut; feature: human-associated habitat; material: faeces | place: China | collected 2012 | reverse complement strand
GGTGATTTCAAAATATTCGTGACGGACACCGGTGCCAGCCCGGCAGCAGGAGATAACCTTACACTGGTAACAACGGGCGCGGTGATGCGGCATTTACGTTGGGCAATGCCGGAGGCGTTGTTGATATCAGTACGTATGAATATACCTTGCTGGATAATGGCAACCATAGCTGGAGTCTCGCAGAGAATCGCGCACAAATGCCCCCTTCAACCACGGATGTGCTGAATATGGCGGCAGCACAACCGCTGGTATTTGATGCAGAACTGGACACCGTGCGTGGGCGTCTTGGTAGCGTAAAAGGCGTTAATTACGATACGGCGATGTGGAGTTCGGCAATTAACAGCCGCAACAACGTGACCACTGATGCAGGCGCTGGCTTTGAGCAAACATTGACGGGGCTAACGCTTGGTATCGACAGCCGTTTCTCCCGTGAAGAAAGCAGCACAACTCAGGCGGGTGTGGTCTGGACGTTCTGATAACAGAAAATAAACAGGCCGTGATGTGTCGCGGTCTGTTTATCGAATTAAATGCAGATATAAAAAAACCAACCGCAATAGGTTGGTTTTCTTGGGATTTTTGGTCGGCACGAGAGGATTTGAACCTCCGACCCCCGACACCCCATGTCACCGCGCCTGAAACGCTGGAGACCGCGCCATTGCTGGGCTGGCAGGGTGTTTCACTGTGTGCGCAAACAGTGCATAATTCGCAAAATTCACGCTATATACATCAATGAGTTAAGAGAGATTTTTCCCCACTCCTAAATGGTCAGTTTTTGGAGCATTACTATATTAATAGGTTCCGTCTATAGCACTTTTTGATTTGCTTCTAATATGCTTTTCTGTGGATAAGATTTAGTTATCCACAGACTTATCTCCTAAGTTTCCGAGCGGCTACATGTTTTTTGTTGATTGTTTTATGTTTGGCGTAAAGTCAACAATTACTTCGCTTTTTGACCATTTTAGCCCATTGGAAATTACGATCATCTTCATGTAACCTTCTAAAACTTACTAAGATTGCAGAAGTTAAAGCAACATAGCTCGTAGTTTCTTAAAGGTGATTTAATGCCACAGCCGGCGCTAAAAGCGAACGAAATCAGCAGTGAATTAATCGATATTCTTGCGGCTCGGAATACGATATCCGAAATGCAATATTTTCGTTATATCAGAGATATAGAAAAGTTGCGCGACAGCGCATCTGAGGACTATCTCAAAGCGTTGGCTAATGGTGCTTTTGGGCGTAAAGATACTGCAGTTGCATTCTTTGAAGAAGCATTGAAGCATAACAACCTGATCATTGCTCAAAATTATGTAGTTTATCTCAACGATTACGGCAGCTTCCGTGAAGTTGAACAAGTGGTAAATCGATTAGTTGAACGTTATAACTCCCCTACGATGCTGTCCCATGCATGGGAAGCTAACTTGTTCTTGGGGCGTATTGACAAAGCGCTCTACTATGCTGAGAGATTGATAAGTATGGTAGATGAAAAGGAGGCTGAATTGGTTAAGCACCTCGCAGCCACAGCACTGGCCCAATCCACGACCTTCAAAAGTGCAACTGGAATTACTGATGAAGAACTACAGGATATTGCAAACCGCATAGTGGATATCATGGCTGACCATAAAGTTAGTCCTGTTGCTATGTCTTTCTGCTCTATCCCTGAAGAGCGTACGTCATCATATGTCATGGCAGTTAATACTGAAGATTCTGATGTTCTCTCTGATATGAACTTGGATATAGCATTTTCTCTTGCAGAAAATGAAAGTTTGATTGGAAAACCCTTCAGCGTATGGTTTGAAGGGCGTTTGGAGGAACCTGCGCGTGCCAGTTAATAGTTCCGATTTTATCGCTTTCGCAAAAGATTGTGAAAAGCGTAACGACGAAATTGGTTACAGAAACGCTGTCGCACGTGCGTATTATGGTGCTTATCACCACGTACTTCCGTGTTTGACCATGGGGCCGAAAGAAAGTCACCAAGGCCTCATTGACTATCTTGTTAACGATGCTTGGAAGGGTAACGAACCTTTTGAAAAAAGAGACTTAATTGGTTTGGGGTATGCTCTTCAATCGCTTAAGGATCAGAGAATAGTTTGTGATTACAGACTTAACGACACTATTACGCCAACCCAATCAAGCACCGCGATTAAGACTGCAGAGAAATTAATCCAGCGTTGCGCTAATATGACCAAGTCTAAAGCGTCCTAATCCCCAAAATTGGCCTCATTTGAGGCCAATTTTATTATGCATTATATTTAATTTCACCGTGCGGAAGCATTACCCAATCATATGGTTCCGCGTATAAATTTTCGTTGATTTCGCGTCGCTGTGGGCTATAAGCCCTTGTGGTCTACTCCCTGTTTATCAAACAAAATGCAGCTAGTGCGCGTATTTTGTGGAATGTGGGGGCGCAGCTCCATCGTCAAATTATTACACAAGCCTAACGAATCACGGGGCAATGAAAAGTATGGCTAAGATAGGCAGGTGCGGATACCTCTTTACTGCGTTTGTTATTACGCTCGGTATACGGTGAACGATATACGGGCAGGCAACGTTATCGCGACTGTTATCAATAATACGTTTCAGTTTGTCCTCGAACTACATCACAACAGGCTTGAAAACTAATTACTGGATTTTGTGCCTCCATAATCATATGATTTAAAATGTTATTTTATAAAAAAGGAGTTGTATATGACCAATTTGTATAAGTTTATGGGAGCGGATATAATTGATAAATTGATGATGGATGAAACACATATAGGAATAAAATTCTCTCATTTACATGAATATAATGATCCCTATGAGTTTTTCCTTACTATTGATTTTAATCGCGGTTCTGATGAGTTAGCATTTTACAATGAAATGATTGGCATGGTTACAAAACAACCAGCAACTTGTTTTACGAAAAGCCCTGTGATACCACCTATGTGGGCACATTATGCAGGTAATTCTTCTGGTTTTGTAATAGAGATTAATGAGGAGAAGTTTAAAAAGTATTTGGATGAAATCGGCTTCCAGGATCATAGTTCAATAGCAGATGTTGAATATAAAGATTCTCCAGATACAGGTATTGAAGACATTCTGGCGAGAGCATTTCATATCTGTAAACCTCGTTATATCTACTGGCTACAATCCTGTATAATGACAGCCGCATATTTGACAAAACAAACTTGCTGGAGTTATGAGCAGGAACGTCGCGTAATAATTAATGAGAAAGCACTTACTAAACTGAATGACAATCTTATGCTCCTTCCGGTACCGATTAATTGTATAACTGGAGTTATAGTTGGGCACAAATCAAATGATTTATTAAAGCAGAAAATTCAATCTTTAGCTAAAAAGGCTAAATGTAGATATTTCGAAATGGTAATAGGAAAAACAACAACTACACCATTTCTTTTATCTCAAAATCTCAAATCACACCAATTTATTAATGGCAATATAATACCTGCATCAAGGCAATGTAAAAAATGTTATGAGCCTTTAAACATGGAAAATAAAGTTTGTGGCTGGTGTGGAATTACTAATCATGATGTGAAAATGGCAGAGTACCGTAATTCATTTCGAATGATAGCCAACTATGGTGGGCTGGATAAATATATATCATCCATGAATAAGATTACTGAAGAGTATAATAAGGGTAAATAAATTTTATTAATAAATATTGCTTTCTGGACAAGGGAGAAGTTATGGTAAATGGGCATAGAACTGCCTTTTAAATTAAGCTTTACTCTATGCCTTAGCAACCGTTATTGTCAGTCAAAATAAAGTGGAGAATTTAATAACTAACCGGTTTTAATTTCTCCATGAGGGACAACAATCCAATCTATATGATTTTTAGTATAAATTTTAGTAGATTTCGCATCGCTATGTGCCATTCGTCCCTGCGGATCAATCCCTTGTTTATCAAATAGGTGAGCTGCCAAAGCTCTTATTTCATGGAATGTAGGTCTTTGTTCCATTGCTAGATGATTGCATAGTCCGAGTTTGTCTCGCACGGAAGAGAATGACCGACTCAAATAATCTGGTGCAACTTGAGTTGGGTGCGAAACCTCTTTACTGCGTTTAACATGCCGTTCTGGGATTCTATGAACGACAAAGGGACTGGCCACATTGTCACGGCTATTGTCAATTATCCGTTTCAATTCTTCACCAATTGGTATTGCAACATGTGATGCCTCCTTTTTTTGTACTTTTTGCCTATGGATGTATAGTGTACCATATATGCCATTTTGTGGTTGTTCGAACCAAACACATCCACATAAACCGTCTTTAGGTTCGCGAATTGAGTAACGGATTCGCGATACTTCGAGTCGTGCATGTGTAGTCTGCAATGCTAGGTCCATTGCTGTTCTTAACCATGGTGCAGCGGCCTGCCTGATAGCTATAAAATGCTCGAGTGACAGGCGCCGTCTTTTCTTCTCATCAGTCCTACGCATTTTTTTTCTGATGGCCGGGTTATCCTGCATTAGTGATTCATCGACCGCATAAGAGAACAACTTTTTAAGAAAGCTGACCTTTCTGTTCTGCACATTTGCGGATGCGCTGGCATGATATTTGTTGATGTAGGCATTAACGTGTTCAAGTTCGATATCGCATGCCGGAACATTTACGAAAAACGCTTTTACGCGTAGAGCGTCATTTTTCCAGTCATCTAAGGTACTCTGGGAAGGTCGTTCGTCTTCGATAATTCTGGCCATTATGTGATCGACATGTTCAGCAAATGGTTTTGCTTCTCCGGTGACCCCGCCAGATTCTCTAATAAGATTATCCACTGATGGGTATAATTCTGATCGCATCCTCAGGTTGTACTCTCTGGCGATTGCAACGGCTATTGCCCGATCCTTACCTATATTTTTCTTTTTTCCGGTAATAAGTGTGAATTTATAAACACCTCGATCTTTATCAAAAACCAGATAATCAGGAAGATGTCTGTATTCTTTTTTACGTGGCCTTGCCGCCATGGTCATCCCTCATTTATTAACTTGCGAACAGCTTGACTAACCATTGAGTCGACTCCCCATTTTTCTGTTTCGCAGACAAAAACAGAACCGTCCACGATACGCCCCATGAGCAGACCGTTCTCGACCCAGCGTTTTATCGTTCGGTTGTCAGGAATTGAGCCATTAGAGAATTCACGGCGTCCCCATTGGCTCGCTTTCATTAGTTTTGCCATGGCTGTTTCTCCACTTAACCCGCTGCACACGGGCAGTAATATCAAATTTCAGTCCTGATAATTAATTTTGTTCTCTGGTTGCTACCTGTTTAATTGGCCTGATGCTGTCCAGGAGCAGTCGGCGGCGCGTATTTTCTGCAAAGTGGCGGCGTCCGGTTTCTTTGTGGTAAAACTCGTTTTCTCCGACGACCCACATCCGCTTTGTCTGGTGCAGTTTTTTTACCTGCGGACCGTTTCGGGTAATAACAATTCCTGTATGAGTTTTTATCACGCTCATTTCTTATTCTCCGGTGCTTTCGGCATTACTGCCCAGTGAGTGATATTGACGTTTTCGAGGTCCCCGACCTGAAATGTCCACTGCCATTCTCCGGTTTCTTTTTGCCCCCAGGTGTACCAGAGAGAACGCCAGCCAATTAGCCAGCCTTCTCCGTTAGCATCAAATAACAGAACACTTTCATTTGCAGGTGGCAGTTCAGCTGACACTGGTATTATTTTGTTTTCCAGTGCCGCACATTTAGCTTCAAGCGCGTCGAATTTACGTACTAGGTACTCAGCATTTGTTTCGTTCACTTTCAGATCTCGCGGTACACATTTCCCGCGAAGAAACCCTTCCATTTCGAAAACATTCATGCGCATTTGCGTAACTCCGATAAATCGTTAAAACGTTCCATAAACATCCCGTAGGCATGACCCGGTGCCAGTGGAATCACGTTGAACATCTCTGTTGCCGGGATGCCTTCCAGTACAGGCCAGAAAGAGCCATCATCAAGCCCGAGATCGCGGCGTTCGGTTGCCAGCATGATGAGATCGGCATATTTCACGGGTGTACTCATAACTGGGGGTAACCCGTATTTCTCACGGATTACGGCGTCTATTTTTTCTTCCATCCGTTTATAGTCAGGAAGAAGGCGTTTCAGTGGTGCGGGAATGTCCTGGCAATACGCTTCTGTTGCATCATGCATTAACGCTTCAAAAGCAAATTCCTGCGGCACCAGCTGGCTGCAAAGAACCGCATGTTGGGCGACGCTGTAGAAGTGCGAAAGATGACCGGCAAAGCGACAGATATTTGAAAGGGAAACCGCGATATCGTTAATATCGATGTCGTCTTTATTTATCTTGTCATAATAAAAATGCTTCCCGGAAAAAGTTTTAATAAATGACATTTTGTTCTCCACGTATATGCGCTGCACCGCGCTGAATTCTGGTAAAAAGAATCCCTCACCATCCGGTGATTATTGAGTTAATTACGTTTCCATAAATGCCCCCGCAGGGGCATTTGCAGTAATGAAATCAGGCGGTGAAAGTACCAATAAAGGTTTCTACTTTGCTGTCTTTGAATTTCTCAACAAGCAGATCACGAAATTCGTTAGCCATTTCTTCCTGCACCGCTTCCAGCTGAATAATGCGCAGAACCAGTACAGGACGATCGCCAGTGATAATGCTGAGGCGTAATTTAAACGGACGTTCTTTCAGACCTTCAAACGGAACGCATTTAAATTCAAATGCCACTGGCATAATGTCTTTGGTCTTCGCTTCGACAGACTCCATCAGGGAGCGTTTGCCGCTGAAGTCATTATCTTCAAAATCAGCGGTCTGGTTTGCTTCAATCGTGATTTTACGGACCGCCGCAGCCGCTTTTGTTGCCTGAATGGCGTCACCATTAGCATCAAAGCCCACAAGGTAGTCGGCCCAGTCTTCAATCCATTCTGCCAGTGACTTCTGGGAGTTACGCTCGCCGTTAACAGACAACAGAGCAGAGAACGGTGCTGTCTTTTTCAGTTTGAGAGTGGCAGTGTTATCTGCGTGACCAGGCTCATCAATAGTACCCAGGTTAAGCACACTGACGGCACGCATATTATCAGCATCGATAAAGCAGCGGGTGCCTTCATCTGCAAGATCTTTAGAATAACGGGTAAAATCATCGATGCTGGCAGTGGAAAGCGCGCCACGGAAACGGAAGCGATTTAAATTAAATTTTTCCAGATCATGAATGCGGAAATTCTCAGGCAATGCCACAGCATCGGCACCAATCTTACTGATAATTTCATTAACACCCTGAGCAGAAATAAGGGCATGGATTTGATTAATTGCGGTTGCGTCTAAGTTCTGAGACATAATAAGTCCTCACTATATAAAGATATTCAGTGATGAGATAAATAATCAGTTAATTAAGAACGATATTAATGACCTGCTGCGCGTAGTTTTCCGTCAGGTTCACCGGCAAGAGTCAGTAATTGTCCCTGGTCTTCCTGCAGAATAGTCAGGCGACCACCGCGATTGACATACATCGGCGTTTCGGTGGTGTCTTCTTCGGAAATTTTCCCGCGGTTAGTCGGGCGAACATATGAGAGTTTGTGTTTGATTTTCACTCGGTTCTCATCAAACGGTTCGATTTCCAGGTTGAGCGAGACCTTACCTTTGGTTTTCGTGTTCATCACACCGGAAGCGACTTCACTGAGAACTGCGCCGATTTTGGTTTCAAATACGCCGCCGTCCAGCTCCCCGATAAATGCCTGCACATCAGTACTGCGTTCGCTAGCCATTTTGCTGCTCCTCATCATATCGACCCTGCAAGGTCGGTTAGTTTCTCCACAAAACAGAGAAGAACACCTGCGGTGACTGCCGCCCGGATGGATTGGGTTATGAGCCCGTCGTCCGGTGATGCTCTTCTCTGTTTTGTAAAAAGGACGGTACCAGCCGGAAGCAAGGGTACAAGCTGGTACCGCCAAGACTACACACAGCATAAAGTTGTGGTGCCGGGTGCCTCCCGGTGCCTGGCGAAGGTTGCACACCAGGCGGGTGGGTATCCACAGAAGGTCGACTGTCAGCCTCAACCTTAACCCGCGTGCGCTGAGCCGCATTCACCACAACGCTAAGGATTCTCTCTGGTTGAAAATACTTAGCTGTTATGTGCCTGCTTTTAGCCACATCAGGCGAGGTGGACCTAGTTATTCCCCAACAACAAGGATTCGGTTAATCTGGTTATCCCCAACAATGCAAAAGGAAAAGAAATGTCCGGTAATATCTATACGCTGTACAAATCCCACTGTGAAAATGTTGGAAAGTATCGGGGCATTGAAATCAGTGGGGTAGTGTCATCAGTCGAAATAAGCAAAGTTGAATCAAGGGCAACATTACTTACTCTTTTGGACCTTGTCTTACATGAGCACCGGAAGAAATTCGGCACTCCCTATAATCAGTTGAATGGGAAAAAGGCTCTGGTTCACCTTATTCTGATGAAGCATCACTGGATGCCAAAACAGATTAATGAGATGAAATTTGATGAACTTCTTCTTTCAATTCAGGATGAACTCACACTTGATAAAATAAGCGTAACCGCCCAGAAATTTTTAGATTATCGAGACTGGAGATCACAAATTCATCACTTTGATGATTTTGACGAAAATGAATGGGATCCTAATTTGTCTGCACAATATCTAAAGTAACATCCTGTGATAAAACCGTGATTTCCTGATCCAGTTTTTTTAAGGAGTCTATTGTTTCCTGTCGATAAGACAGCACTTCACGAAGCTGGTTTATAGCTGCCAGCTTCTTTGTCATCCACTCATAAATTTCCTCATCTGTGTAGCCAGGCGCGACGATTTTGGGTTCTGTTTTGTGCATTTCACATCTCCTCAAGTTATCAGTTACTTGTTGATGGGGACCAGATTGTTAAAGAGCTAAGCGTCCTGTAGGGCGCTTTTTTGTTGCTAACGAATCATCCTGGACTTCATATGCCCCAGGCGGCTACTTCGTGGGCGTCCTGCCTGTTCGTTATCTTTGATATAAAATCTAACTTAACTTAGTTATTATGGCAAGAGAAAACACCAAACTTTTCTTAGTTCGGTGCCTTAGTTAGAGAAGAGAGGTCTTAGAGTTCGTATTGAACTCCTTTGACTACACCAATGATAAGGCAATTACCATTGATAGGGATGTTGGGATACCGAGGATTTAATGGCACTAAAAACTTTTGAGGGCCATCGATGACTAATTTTTTTACTGTAGCTTCGTTTGTTCCATCAAGTCGAGCGATGACTATTTTTCCATGACGAGGTTCTGCATCTGGATCTACAATCACTGTTGCGCCTTCTGGTATTGTTGGGAGGCCATTAGGGTTAGTCATGGAGTCACCTTTAACCTCTAATGCAAATGAGTTATCACCAATCTTTAATGATGTATCTACCCACTTGTCCACTTCACTAAACACTTCTGCTGCCCTGCACTCAGTAAACTGCCCAGCCTGAACCCACGATATTACAGGAACTCTGCGCATGTTTGTGACGAGTTTGCCTTCAAACTCAGCACCATAAAGAATGTAATCTATTGACGTATTGAAGAACTTCGCTAATTTCGAAAGTGCCTCCCCACCAGGGGTATTGATGTCTTTCTCCCAGTACCCCACAGCAACGTCGCTTACTCCACAAAATTTACCCAATTCTTTCTGGGACGTTCCGGTAACTCTTCTCAGAGCTTTTATACGCTGACCAACCGTTTCCATAGGAGCACCATTTCTTGAATTGCTAAGTAATCTTAGTTTTTATTGACCAAAGATAGATTTGTAATTAGCATCTAATAAAACTTAGTTTGGAGGGCGTATGACAACTGACGATATCGAAAGCTACTTCGGCAGTATTGAGAAAGTTGCTGCTTTTTTCGGCATAACAACTGAAGCCGTTTATCAGTGGCGAAACCGTCCGGGCCAGTTAATTCCAAAAGGACGTGCAGCAGAAGCTGCATATAGAACTTGCGGACGGTTGCCATTTAAACCTGAGCTTTATGAAAAATCTAATGGATAAATCGATTAACAGAAACCACAGAACGATGAGGCTAACCGTGGGTAAGCATCACTGGAAAGTAGAAAAACAGCCTGAGTGGTACGTGAAAGCTGTCAGAAAAACTATCGCAGCGTTGCCGGGTGGTTACGCTGAAGCAGCTGACTGGCTGGATGTAACAGAAAACGCATTATTTAACCGCCTTCGTGCCGATGGCGATCAGATTTTCCCGCTGGGATGGGCAATGATTTTGCAACGTGCTGGTGGAACTCACTTCATTGCTGACGCTGTGGCGCAGTCTGCAAATGGCGTCTTTGTGTCTCTTCCTGACGTCGAGGATGTGGACAACGCCGATATTAACCAGCGCCTGCTGGAAGTCATTGAACAGATTGGCAGTTATTCCAGACAGATTCGTTCGGCAATCGAAGACGGTGTGGTGGAACCGCATGAGAAGACAGCAATTAACGACGAGCTGTATCTCTCAATTTCGAAGCTGCAGGAGCATGCAGCACTGGTCTACAAAATCTTTTGCATTTCAGAAAGTAATGACGCCCGCGAGTGTGCAGCTCCGGGCGCCGTGGCGTGTCGTGACTGTGGAGAAACTAACGCATGAACAGTTTAACAACACACTACCGTCGCTCGCAACTGATTGCGCTTCCTGTACCGGGTGGAAAAGCGAAGGTGGAGTATTGCTATGCAGTAAATGTACCAGGTGGCAGGGTAATTGTAACCCACAGCTTTGCAGAGTGGGCTGTGGGTGATTTTAACCGGCAAAAGGAGACAGTCCTTTGCGACAAGTTAACCGCTGGTTCAAAGATCACTACGGAGTACCCGTCAGAGTCATTCGTTGGGAGCCGGAAACACAACGGGTTATCTACCTCCGCGAAGGCTATGAGCATGAATGCTTCAGTCCGCTCGAACAGTTTCGTCGTAAATTCAGGGAAATAGAGGTCGGTCATGAGCACTAAATTAACCGGCTATGTATGGGATGGTTGCGCTGCGTCAGGCATGAAATTATCCAGCGTGGCAATTATGGCCCGCCTGGCTGATTTCAGTAATGACGAAGGTGTGTGCTGGCCATCAATTGAAACCATTGCCCGTCAGATTGGCGCGGGGATGAGTACCGTCAGAACGGCTATCGCACGGCTGGAAGCAGAAGGCTGGTTAACGCGTAAGGCGCGTCGCCAGGGTAACCGCAATGCGTCGAATGTTTATCAGCTTAACGTTGCGAAGCTTCAGGCAGCGGCATTTTCTCAACTGTCAGATTCTGACCCGTCAAAATCTGACGCATCAAAATCTGACCCGTCAAAATTTGATGCGTCGAAATCTGGCAAAAAAGCGGGTTTTCACCCGTCAGAATCTGGCGGGGATCCGTCAGTAAAATCAAAACATGATCCGTCAGATAAAAAACCTTCTCGTCCGGACGCTTCGCAACCGGACACGCAGACGGCTGAACAGGATTTTTTAACTCGCCATCCTGATGCGGTTGTATTCAGCCCTAAAAAGCGCCAGTGGGGGACGCAGGATGATTTGACCTGCGCACAGTGGCTCTGGAAAAAAATCATCGCCCTGTACGAGCAGGCCGCCGAATGTGACGGCGAGGTGGTTCGTCCCAAAGAACCTAACTGGACAGCATGGGCAAACGAAATTCGCCTGATGTGTGTGCAGGATGGTCGTACTCACAAACAAATCTGCGAGATGTACAGCCGCGTCAGCCGCGATCCGTTCTGGTGCCGTAACGTGCTCAGCCCGTCGAAGTTGCGGGAAAAATGGGATGAGCTTTCCCTGCGCTTATCGCCGTCCGTCAGCATGTACACCGAAAAACGCGAAGACCCGTACTTCAAAGCCAGTTACGACAACGTGGACTACAGCCAGATCCCGGCAGGATTCAGGGGGTGATCATGAGTCTTTTGAATGAAGTTCAGAAATTCATTGAAGCCCATCCGGGATGTACTTCCGGAGACATTGCGGATGCTTTTGCAGGTTACTCACGGCAGCGCGTTCTGCAGTCAGCAAGCAAGTTACGTCAGAGTGGGCGTGTGGCTCACCGTTGTGAAGGAGATACACGCAGACATTTCCCGCGCCTGACTGAGAGAGCGCAGGAACCGGAACCACAACCAGTTCGAGAAACCAGACCTGTGCGCCATTTCTATGTCGGCACTAACGATCCACGGGTGATTTTGTGCCTGACCCGCCAGGCGGAAGAACTGGAGTCCAGGGGCTTATACCGTCGTGCTGCAACCGTGTGGATGGCGGCATTCCGTGAAAGCCACTCCCAGCCAGAACGAAACAATTTTCTGGCGCGTCGTGAGCGGTGCTTACGGAAAAGCAGCAAGCGCGTTGCATCGGGTGAAGAGTGGTATCTGTCAGGGAATTACGTGGGGGCTTAATGAGTAATAAATATTGCCAGGCGCTGGTGGAACTGCGGAACAAACCAGCCCATGAACTGAAGGAAGTGGGCGATCAGTGGCGCACGCCGGACAACATTTTCTGGGGAATTAACACCCTGTTTGGCCCGTTTGTTCTGGATCTGTTTACTGACGGTGATAACGCCAAATGTGCCGCGTATTACACGGCGGAAGATAACGCGCTGGCGCATGACTGGTCAGAACGTCTTGCGGAGCTTAAAGGTGCTGCCTTTGGTAATCCCCCGTACAGCCGCGCCAGTCAGCATGAAGGGCAATACATCACCGGCATGCGTTACATCATGAAGCATGCCAGTGCCATGCGTGATAAGGGCGGACGCTATGTTTTCCTGATCAAAGCTGCCACCAGCGAAGTGTGGTGGCCGGAAGATGCAGATCATATTGCTTTTATTCGCGGGCGTATTGGTTTTGAACTGCCTGCCTGGTTTATCCCGAAGGACGAGAAGCAGGTGCCGACAGGCGCTTTCTTCGCTGGTGCTATTGCTGTTTTCGACAAGACCTGGAAGGGACCGGCAATCAGCTACATCGGGCGCGATGAACTTGAGGCATGTGGTGAGGCGTTTCTGGCGCAGGTTCGCCAGCAGGCAGAAAAACTGGTCAGGGAGATGGCGGCATGACGACGTTAACTCAATGCCAGCAGCAGGTGCTGGATATGCTGATTTCTTATCAGAAAGAACGTGGCTTCCCGCCAACCAATCAGGAGGTGGCAACCATGCTGGGATACCGTTCGGTGAATGCAGCGGTGGAGCATCTTCGCGCACTGGAGAAAAAAGGCGTCATCACGATAAAGCGTGGCGTGGCCCGGGGGATAACGCTTCATACCGCGGTGAAGGACGACGACAGCGAGGCGGCCGGGATTATCCGCGCACTGCTTGCTGGTGAGGAAAACGCCAGGCTGCGTGCAGCCCACTGGTTACATGAGAGGGGGCTGAAAGTATGAAGCTGATTCTGCCTTTTCCACCCAGCGTGAACACCTACTGGCGACACCCCAACAAAGGGGCATTTGCTGGTAAGAGCCTGATAAGCGCGGCGGGGCGAAAATTCCAGAGCGCGGCGTGCGCAGCAATAGTTGAGCAGTTACGTCGTCTGCCGAAACCAACGTCGGCACCTGCTTCAGTGGAGATCGTGTTGTTTCCTCCGGATAACCGGATCCGCGATCTGGACAACTATAACAAGGCGCTGTTTGACGCCCTGACCCATGCGGGTGTGTGGGAAGACGACAGTCAGGTGAAAAGAATGCTGGTGGAGTGGGGACCGGTTATCCCGGAAGGGAAGGTCGAGATCACTATCAGTAAGTACGAGAAAACGGCGGGTGCAGCCGCCTGATCAAGAGGAGAAACGAAGTATGAATAATCTGATGGTCATTGATGGTATTGAAGTTCGTCGTGATGCTTATGGGCGTTACAGCCTGAACGATCTGCATCGCGCAGCAGTAGCATCTGGTGCAAATGCCAGAACCAAGGAGCCAGGAAAGTTTCTTTCCAGCCAACAAACTGTTGAGCTTGTTCATGAATTGACCAACACCCAGAATTTGGGTGTTGACCCGGTGAGTGTGATTCATGGGGGAAATGAACGGGGAACTTATGTCTGCAAGGAACTGGTGTATGCCTATGCAATGTGGATCAGCCCGTCATTCCATCTGAAGGTGATCCGTACTTTCGATATGGTAACCAGCGCACCGGAAAAATTATCCGGGCAGGCTGCTGACAAGATGCAGGCTGGCGTGATTCTGCTGGACTTTATGCGCAGGGAGTTAAACCTGTCTAACTCTTCAGTGCTTGGGGCCTGTCAGAAACTCCAGGAGGCTGTTGGCTTACCGAATCTGGCACCGCGCTATGCCATTGATGCTCCTGCTGACGCGCCTGATGGCTCAAGCCGCCCCACGCTGTCACTGAGTGCATTGCTGAAGCAGTATGGTATCCGCCTGACAGCTAATCAGGCATATCACCAGATGGTGAAGCTGGGGATCGTCGAGCAGCGCGAACGATACAGCCGTACCGCGATTAACAACATCAAAAAATTCTGGTCACTGACAGCGAAAGGCTGCATGTTCGGCAAGAACATCACCAGTCCCGCAAATCCGCGCGAGACGCAGCCGCATTTCTTCGAATCCCGATTCCCTGAGCTGTTAAAGCTGCTCGATACCGTACATTGAGGTGACCGTGAGAGCACTACTGACCCCTGAAATTGCCCCGCGTATGGGGATCGTATTGTTCAGACCAGGTTCAGAGCTGATGCCCCTGTTTATGCAGGGGCGTATCCTGCTGGAGCCTGAGCCGGAACGTTATTCATCTTTCGCCAGTGGTGCCGTTCCGGCGGCATCACAACCGCTGGCGGATGATCCTGCCGTTCGGGCCGTGTTCCGCAATGAGGCAGTGATCCGTCGTGCTGGTGGCGTGGAATGTCTTGAAAGCTGGTTACTTCGTGAAAAAGGCTGCCAGTGGCCTCATTCCGACTGGCACAGCGAGAACATGACAACAATGCGACACGCGCCGGGCGCAATCCGTCTGTGCTGGCACTGTGATAACCAGCTGCGCGATCAGTTCACGGAACGGCTGGAATCAATGGCAACGGATAACTGTGCCCGCTGGGTGTTGTCTGTTGTGCGTCGGGATCTCGGTTTTGATGATAGTCACGTTGTGACAATGCCGGAACTGTGCTGGTGGCTGATTCGTAATGACCTGGCGGATGCCTTACCGGAAAGTGCAGCCCGTAAGGCACTGAGATTACCGAAGCCTGTTGTGCCGTCTGTCACCCGGGAAAGTGACCTTGTGCCTTCGGTTCCTGCCACCAGCATCATCCAGGATAAAGCGAAAAAGGTGCTGGCGCTGAAAGTGGATCCGGAGTCGCCGGAGTCTTTTATGTTACGCCCAAAACGTCGCCGCTGGGTTAATGAAAAGTACACGCGCTGGGTTAAGACACAGCCGTGTGCATGTTGTGGAAAGCCCGCTGATGATCCCCACCACCTGATAGGTCACGGTCAGGGTGGAATGGGAACAAAAGCGCATGACCTCTTTGTGTTGCCTTTGTGCAGAAAGCATCACGACGAGCTGCATGCGGATACCGTGGCATTTGAAGAGAAGTATGGTTCCCAGCTGGAGCTGATATTTCGTTTTATCGATCGTGCGCTGGCAATAGGCGTACTGGCGTAAGTGGAGAACGAGCATGAACCTTGAAGCCTTACCGAAATATTACTCCCCGAAATCTCCAAAATTGAGCGATGACGCACCGGCGACAGGCTCAGGTGGTTTAACGATTACGGATGTGATGGCTGCGCAGGGGATGGTGCAGTCGAAAGCACCGCTTGGGTTTGCCTTATTCCTGGCAAAAGTTGGTGTTCAGGATCCTCAGTTTGCGATTGAAGGTCTGCTCAATTACGCGATGGCACTGGATAACCCGACATTGAACAAATTGAGTGAAGAAACCCGGTTACAGATCATCCCTTACCTTGTGAATTTTGCCTTTGCTGATTATTCCAGGTCTGCGGCAAGTAAGGCTCGCTGTGAGCATTGTGCTGGTACTGGATTTCATAATGTATTGCGCGAAGTGGTGAAACACTCCAGAAGCGGGGAATCTGTTATCAAGGAAGAGTGGGTGAAGGAACTGTGTCAGCATTGTCATGGTAAGGGAGAAGTCAGCACAGCGTGCAGAGGGTGTAAGGGTAAAGGTATTGTCCTGGATGAAAAAAGAACCCGGCTTCATGGCACGCCTGTTTATAAGGTTTGTGGGCGTTGCAATGGAAACCGGTTTAGCCGTTTACCAACCACACTGGCGCGGCTTCATGTCCAGAAGCTGGTACCAGACCTGACGGATTATCAGTGGTACAAAGGATATGCAGATGTCATTGATAAACTGGTTACAAAGTGCTGGCAGGAAGAAGCATATGCAGAGATACAATTGAGAAAGGTGACAAGATAAATGGTTTTCGCCGAAGATGACGACATGATGCTTGCGTTTTTCAAAAAATATGGATAAGATTTTCACAACGATGGGCTTTGTATGTCTACCGTTGATAAGATTTAAGAACCCGCCACTGAGCGGGTTTTTTTGTGCCAGATGTCTCATGAAACTATGAAATGGATTGGTGCGTTAAACATTTTTTCTTATTATCTTTTAGATTTTGGAGAGATGGTTAACGTCTGTATTCCAGAAACTCGATGATTATTTAATAAATTAGTTTCAATGATGCTTCTAGGTTATGACTGTAATGAAAAAGGTATTAATAGCAGCGATAGGTTTTTGTTTAGTTGGTTGTGCAGGTATGAAATTACCTGAGTATTCGCAAGTTAAAGCAAGTCCGTATTATACAGATTGCCGTGCGTTTGCCATGGATGTTTATAAAAATGATGGATACAGCAAAATTGCGAAAACTACTATCCTTAGCATGGATGATGTGAAGGCTAGATATATTGTGACAGGGTGTGTAGTTGCTATGGGGAAAAACACTGTAGAGGAAATCAAAGCTGATCTCTCTGCTAAAGGGAGTTCTTTTGGGCTTATCAGTGGAGCTTGTTCTAGTGCGGCATGTCGGGTTGATGTAGAGCAGCAAATGAACGCTTATGTACTTGGTAGTTATTATGCTGCAAATAAAAAATTCCCGGATAAAATGAAAGCAGAGTTTTAAGTAAACCTTGTTTTCGATTATATGTCGAAGATAAATGTTAGTAACGGCATAATAAGTAAATATATAGCTGTGATAGCAACCCGCCACTGAGCGGGTTTTTTGTACCTGTAAACTTGGTGCAGTACAGTAAACACGCTGGTGGTCGTGAATACTGACTTTTTATCTTGCTGGCTTTTTAGACAAGAGTTATTGGTATGTCATGTTAACCAGAAGGGAAAAAGACATGCTAAAACAGCAAGATATGACAGAAACCGCCGCCGCAGTCCTTCATTTCTTACCTGCTGACAAGTGGGTAACGCCACGCATGATGACGAGAACTACCGGAGTAAGCGAAGCCCGGTGCCAGTTAATACTGACTCAGTTAGTTCTGGCGGGGCTGGCGAAGGATAACGGCGGGTACGGGAATAAATTCAGACGCTGCCAGTAATGGCGGTTTCCTGCTGTGAAAATGGGCGGCTGGTGGGTGTTGGTAGCACCTGCCAGCCATTCGCTCATGCTTACTGGTCACAAGCGAACCACGGCCCACTGCTTTAGCGCAAAAGCAGAGTGAGCCTACCAGAGTTACGCTTACTGATCCATGAAAAATACTGTAAAAATAAACAGTGTTGATTTAATCAACGCTGATTGCCTGCATTTTATTCAGTCCCTGCCTGATGATTCCATTGACCTGATTGTTACCGATCCGCCGTACTTCAAGGTGAAACCCAACGGCTGGGACAATCAGTGGAAAGGGGACGAAGATTACCTTAAGTGGCTGGACCACTGTCTGGCCCAGTTCTGGCGGGTGTTAAAACCTGCCGGAAGCCTTTACCTGTTCTGTGGGCATCGTCTGGCATCTGATATTGAGATCATGATGCGTGAACGTTTCAACGTGCTTAACCATATCATCTGGGCGAAGCCGTCCGGACGTTGGAATGGGTGTAATAAAGAAAGTCTGCGCGCATATTTTCCTGCCACAGAGCGCGTTCTGTTTGCTGAACATTACCAGGGGCCATATCGCGGCAAAAGTGACGGCTATGCGGCAAAAGAAAGGGAACTCAAACAGCACATAATGGCACCGCTGATATCGTATTTCAGGGATGCTCGTGCCGAACTGGGTATAACGGCAAAACAAATTGCCGAAGCCACAGGTAAGAAAAATATGGTTTCCCACTGGTTTGGTGCCAGTCAGTGGCAGTTGCCGAATGAGGCTGACTATCGGAAGTTACAGGCACTGTTTTCCCGTATAGCGGCAGAGAAGTTTCAGGAACAACAACTGGAACAACCACACCACCAGCTGGTGGCGTCTTATGATTCACTGAATCGCAAATATTCTGAATTGCTGGATGAGTTTAAATCTCTCCGGCGCTATTTCTCCGTATCAGTCTCCGTGCCTTATACCGATGTCTGGATGCATAAACCCGTTCAGTTCTACCCGGGTAAACATCCGTGTGAGAAACCGGCGGATATGCTCAGGCAAATAATCAATGCCAGTAGTCGACCTGGTGATCTGGTTGCTGATTTTTTTATGGGATCCGGTTCCACAATAAAAGCAGCAATGGCGCTGGGGCGTCGGGCCTTAGGTGTTGAGCTTGAGTCAGAGCGGTTTAAACAGACAGTGAAAGAGATAAACGAGCTGGTGGGGAAATAATCTGGTGGCCACGCAGGTGGCCTTTTTATTTCCATTACACAGCACCCGCATCTGCGAGGTGGGGTTATGAAATCCATGGATAAGTTAACAACGGGTGTCGCCTATGGCACCTCAGCAGGTAGTGCCGGGTACTGGTTTTTACAGTTGCTCGATAAAGTCACGCCCTCACAGTGGGCGGCAATAGGTGTGCTGGGTAGTCTGGTATTTGGCCTGCTGACGTACCTGACAAACCTTTATT
>OGZY01000644.1_pt1 | contig 19859 bp, 16 predicted proteins | sample 1576911 | NCBI WGS metagenome assembly OGZY01 (sample SAMEA3541488, study PRJEB24748) | human gut metagenome | biome: human gut; feature: human-associated habitat; material: faeces | place: China | collected 2012 | reverse complement strand
GGGTGGAATTGATCATGCATACCCGCGACAGCACGCGGTGCACAAGCTGCTCCTTCGTCATTTCCAGGCTTCTGTAATCCACGCGGCAGCGCTTGGCAAGCTGCACGGCCAGATGCAGGGCAAAATCCGTTTTGCCGTCGCCGGGCCGCGCGGCAATGATGTACAGGCACCCGCGCTGCAGCCCGCCCAGCACGTCGTTGAAGTGCTTCCAGTCGGTTTTCAGCGATGTGTCCGGCTTCAGAAGGTCCCGGTATGCCTGTGCCACGGCCTCGCCGAAGGTCTGCTCCGACGCGCTGTGCACCTTCTGCATAATGCTCCGCTGCCGCGCCGCCATCCGCTCCAGCTTCGCCGTCATCTCGTCGGCCGTGCGCCCGCTGATGGCAAGGCTTTGCAGCTCCGTCACCAGCGTGCGCTCCCGCCACGCGTCCAGCACGATGGCGGCGTATTGCGGGAACGTGCCAATGCGCGGCGCGATGCACGCGCACTCCCGGATCATGGCCTCATAGCCGTCCCCCAGCCGGGAAACCACCGTCACCGCGTCCACCGGAGTTCCGGCCTTTTTCAGCTCGAGCATGCAGGAAAAGATGCGCGCCAGCGGCTGCGCCTCAAACATCGCGGGGGAAAGCACCGCGCGCGCCCTGTCCAGCAGCTCCGGCGCCATCATCAGGCAGCCGATGACGCTCTGCTCCGCCTGCACCATTTCAAACGCCTCCTTTTAAAACAGTTCTTCCGCCGTCATGTCCGGCGTGATCTCCCGGCCCACGTCCGGCTTGAGCACGCGCGGCGCGGGGCTGCGGCGCACGGGCATGCCGTCCCTCCGCCACCAGTTCAAAATCGCGGCGTAGTGGCTTTTGTAGCACCGCCCGGTCTGTGCAAGATAGACGGACAGACGCTCGATGTATTCCGATGCGCCGGTATCGCCCAGGCTGTCCACCAGCTTCCCATGCTCCCGCCCGTCGAGCAGCACGTTTTCAAATTCACCGAATTTTGCTTTGTCCGCCCGCGCCGGCCGCTTTGCCGCAGCCGTACCCGCGCCGGCGTCCGTCCCGCACGCACGTTCCGGCCGCACAGCGCCGCCGGCCGGTTCCGTCCCCGTTCCGCCGGTGCCCCGCGTGCGTTCCGCCTGCATTTCGCCTCCGGCCCGTTTCTCCCCCGGCGCGGCCGTGCGCGCTTCGCTCTCTTTCTCTGCTTTTTTGTTCTTTCTTCCATTGCTGCCCTTTGCCTGCCCTCCGCCTGCCCCCTGTATGCCGTTTTCCATGCCCTGCGGCGTGCCCTCCGGCTCGCCCCGGGGCTGGTATCTGTCGTAATGATTCACCGTAAACAGGCCGTATTTCGACGTTGCCGTGTGCGTCACCTCGCCCGTCCGTTTAAGATGTTCCAGCGCCGTCCGCACCTGCTTGACGGTCAGCCCCGTCTCGTCCGCCAGCTTTGCCAGGCTCGCCACGCGCTGCCCGCGCTCCACCGCAATGCCCTGCCACCGCTGCGGCTCGTAGTTCACCGTCAGCAGCAGATGAATGAACAGCCGTGCGGTGTTGAGGTCGCCGTACCATTCCCACCGCAGAATGCTCCGGTGAAGCAAAATAAAACCGCCCTCAAGCATGGCTTCCTCCCTGTTCCTCCCGGGCAAAGCCCGCGTCGATGCATTGCCCGCAGCCCAGCACATGGTCGGTGCCGCGGCCGTAGTAAACGCGGTCGCCGTCGTACAGAGCCGCGCCGCATTCCGCGCACCGCCCCACAGGCCGCGCCTGCGCATACGGGTCAAACGCCGCCGAAATCCCCACATAATGCAATTCCATCCTTTTCCTCCTTTTTTAACAATGGGAAGCTTGCTGCGCCAGCCGCCGCCGTGAATCTCTTCGCGCAGCCGAAACCGGCAGCCTTTTTAACAACGGGAAGCCCGCTGCACCAGCGCCCGCCGTGAATCTCTTCGCGCAGGCAGAACCGGCAGCCTCTTTTAACAACGGGAAGCCTGCTGCGCCAGCCGCCGCCGCGAATCTCTTCGCGCGGGCAGAATCAACAGCCTTTTTGAACAACGGGAAGCCTGCTGCGCCGGCCGCCGCCGCGAATCTCTTCGCGCGGGCAGAACCGGCAACCTTTTTTAACAACGGGAAGCCTGCTGCGCCGGCCGCCGCCGTGAACCTCTTCGCGCAGGCAGAACCGGCAGCCTTTTGAACAACGGGAAGCCTGCTGCGCCGGCCGCCTGCGCGAATCGCTTCGCGCTGGCAGAACCAACAGCCTCTTTGAACAACGGGAAGCCCGCTGCGCCAGCCGCCGTGAACCTCTTCGCGCGGGCAGAATCAACAGCCTTTTTGAACAACGAGAAGCCTGCTGCACCAGCCGCCGCCGCGAACCTCTTCGCGCAGGCAGAACCGGCAACCTTTTTTAACAACGGGAAGCTTGCTGCGCCAGCCGCCGCCGCGAATCTCTTCGCGCTGGCAAAACCGGCAGCGCCACCGGGGCGGCACTAAATAATAAAATCAAAACTCCTTACTCCTTTGCTCACTCTCTGCCGGCGGAAGAGGAAGAACGGGAACGGAGTATCTTTCTGTGACTCTCTCGCATCCGAAGGATGCGGGTAAATCAAAATCCAGATTTTCCGGGAAGCGCCCGTCATGTCATTCTTACTGTTAAGGGCGCGGCGGAAAATCGTTCCTCTTTTGCCGTTGGGGGTCTTAGGGGGCCTCGGAGCGAAGCGTGAAGAAAAAATTGAATTTGTTATGGAATTTGAAATTCAATTTTTTTAGCGTAGCGGAACGCCCCCTAACGTTCTTTGCCTACTTTCTTAATGCTAAGAAAGTAGGCCGTCGGAGACTCGTAATCGTCCCCGCGACAGCGGGGGGCCTTCCTCTTTTCCCACACGCGGCTTCCTGTTCCCGCCCCGGCGGAGGCAACGACCGACCGAGCGGTTTCGCGTAGCGAAATGGAGCCGAACGGCGACAAGCGCCGGATATTCCGAAGGAGGTTTCTATGAAGGATCTTTTTGAAGGCGTGTATCTCAAGCACCAGAAAAACGGCGAGAGCATCTGTTTCATTGCCGGGCGCGCGGGGGAAACCCGGTTCGTCCAGGTGATCACCAACGGGACCGTCCGGCAGTACGACGGGGCGCAGGGCTTCTGCTTTGGGGAGGAGGGCGTGGCGGCCGAGCTGCCCGGCGTGCAGGGCGCGTTGCGCTACGGCCCGCTGTCGCCGCTCAGGACGGACATCATGGGGCCGTTCCGCTTTCTGCCGATGCAGTGCAGCCACAGCGTATACAGCATGGCGCACACGCTGGCGGGCGGGTTCACGGTGGACGGTCGATTCATCGACCTGACGGGCGGGACCGGATACATTGAGGGCGACCGGGGCAGCGCCTTTCCACGGGACTACCTGTGGGTACAGTGCAACGATTTTGCGCAGCCGTGCAGCGTGATGGCCTCTGTCGCGCATATCCCGTTCTGCGGACGCTCCTTTACAGGGTGTATCTGTGCCGTTGTGTACCGCGGCCGTGAATACCGGCTGGCCACCTACCGGGGCGTGCGCATCGTGGAGGCGTCGTCCCGCAGGCTTGTGCTGCGGCAGGGCAGGTATCTGCTGGAAGCGTCCTTCGCGGCGCGGGAGGCACATCCGCTGCGCGCGCCCCGAACAGACGGCATGACGCGGACCATCCGTGAGTGCAACCGCGCCCGGGCACGGTTCCGCTTTTGGGAGGGCGGCGGCCTTGTGTTCGACTTGTGCAGCGAAAACGCCAGCCTCGAGTGCGAGGAGGCTGTGCCGGACGGCGCAAAAAGGCGCGGCGCACTGCTGTAAAACGCCGCTTGTGGGAAAAAAGGAAGGCCCCCGCGAAAGCGGGGGCTTTTGGCCGGGAATAAAAGGTTTATCACATGGAAAGGAAAGGCCCAAAATAAAAAGAAGTCTGCTCCCGTCCCGTAAGGAGCAGACTGCATTTGGTGTGCTGCAAATTTGAAAATGGCTCAATCTCAAAGCCTTTTGCGCCTTGCGCCGGGGCCAGAGGGAAGCCGCAGCGAAAGCTTTGCCGGCCCAAAGCAGCCAGGCGGTGTATTAAGTGGAGTGAAAGCAAAACGTATTGCGCGCTTATAGCGTGAGGCTTCCGGCTTCCTTGCCGGCGATGGCGAAGGCGAACAGCGCGCCCTTGTCCACCGCAGCAAAGTAGCCGGTGCGCGCATATTGGTCTGCGTAGTTTTTTTCGATTCGGCCCAGCGCTTCCTTCAGCTGCAGCATAGCCGCAAATTCGTGCTTGCAGCTGCAGCTGCAAAAGCAGGAGCAGATAAGGCCGCTGATCGTACCGTCCCTGTATTCGAACTCAACCTCGTATGCCGTGCTGCCTTCAACGATGGCGTAGCCTTTGCTGCCGTCAAGGCTGATGTATCGGACCCGGTTCTCCGTGTAGTAGTTGTGCCCGCGCTCTGCGATGCCGGCGCTTACATTCATTCCCCAGAGGTCATCCAGACAGAATGCGGTATCATCGCTGCCGCTGACGAACGCATCGTCCTCCTTTGCCGGCGCCTTGTACCAGGTGACAACCTTACTGCCCGGCAGCGCCGCTCTGTCGAACGTGACGAAGTGGCTGCCTGCCATAAAAAAACGACCGTTGACCGCAGTGTCCGCTACTGCGATCACGCGCTTGTAGTCGGATACTTTGATTTTAAAATTATAGCTGACCTGGGTGACGCGGCCGCGCATGCCTTCCAGCTTGCCGTCCACATAGACCGTATCGCCGCAATGCAGGTCAAACTGGTCGTTGTAATAGGCCAGATTCATATTGCGTTCTGCAAAGTACACCTGTACCATTGATCTGCGCGGGGCTGCTGCCGGCTCCGGCACAGCGGATTTGGACTCCATGCGCTTATTTTCGAGAAACTCTGCTGCAAAACCAATTTTGAATGCCATAGCCGCTTCCTCCTTGAGAATGGTTTTCGGTTCTTTCGGATACCATTTTACAACAGTAGGTGTCCCATAAAACGGATTTTGCAACGCCGCTCTAAGGCAACACCGCACAATTCACGGCTGAAGCCTTAAGCGTCGCCTCGCTTGCAGATTTTCCGGCAACTGTCACAAAAATGCTCGCGAATACACAAAGCATTCGCTGCGCTTTTTGTTTAACCTGCCAAAAAACCGGCCGGCGCGCTTCGACTCTTAGAATTGTGCGGTGTTGCCCTAACACAAAAACGTCATTTGGACGCCTGCAATCTCCCGTTTGCGGGAAGTGATCGCACGGTTTCGCCGGAGGCGAAACGGCGGGCGCCGGGGCAGAGGGGGAGGCCTTAGCCCAGCAGCGCGTCGTCACCGTTTTCGCTTTCATCCCCGTCTTCCTCGTCCATGGGCTGCCATGCCTGCCCGAACTTTACATCCTTGAAAAGCGCCGTCAGCCCGGTGATCTGCTTGAGGCGAAGGAGCTCGTCTTTGTCCATGCCGAGATGCTTTGCGATCCATGCGTCGGAACGGCCCAGCTCGTGAAGCTCCTTGACGATGTTGCTCATCAGGTCCACGTCGTGGCTGCCCCTTGCCCGGTTGTGGCGGATGGTGCTGGCCATCCGCTGGTCCAGCGGCTTGTCGATGACCGAAACCGGCAGCACGCCGCCTTCGCGCTCGTAGATGTCGGGATGCTCCAGCATCACCCGGTAACGGTGGAACCCGTCCACGATCACATAAATGTCCTGGCTTTTGGCGTAATAGCACACGATGGGCATGGTGTAGCCGTCCGCCCTGATGCTTTCGTACAGCAGGCGCATTTCGGGCGGGGCCACGGCGTTGGGGTTGTATGTGTTCGGCCGCACCTTTTCGATGGGTACGGGAATGACATGGTAGACCGGGCTTTTATACGCCATTTTCCATCGCCTCCACGCTTTTGTATTTCTTGCGGATGATATCAATGCGCCGCTGCTGCTGGCGCGTCAGGCCAAAGCCCATGAAGCGGCAGTTGTGGTCGTTTTTCAAAATGCAGTAGCACATCCGCTTCCAGCTGGGAATGTCCTTTGACGATTTGATGTCGTCCGTATCGTCGGGGATGGGGCCTGTGAAAATGATGCGGGACTTTTTGTCGCGGGTATAATTGGAGACGCCGTTCCGCAGGATGGGGTAGCCGTGGGCCTCCAGCTCACGGATGACGGCTTCGTCCAGCCCGCCGCCCGTTTCGTGCCAGAACTGGATGGACGTTCTGAATTTTTTGACGTAATTGTTGCGCAGGCGGGCGGGCAGTGTGTCCAGCAGGAACTGGGTGTAGGATTTCCATGTGTGCCCCTCGGGAAGCGTGATGTTCCGGTAGCCCATCGCCTTGGTGTGGCCGTAGATCGCGGCAAAATTCGCGCCCTGCACGCGCCCCACCAGCTTTGTCCAGACCTCGGGGTCGATGACGCGGTACAGGTTGAGCGAATCCTTGGAATAGTCATTGAACGGCGAGGCCACGCGCATCTGCGAAGGCTTGAGGCCGGCCATGTAGTACAGGTCGTACAAGCGGTTGTAATCGTAGCCGAACCGGTAATTGGCGTGCCATATATCGCTGGTGGACCAGTCGTACAGGGGCGACGCGCACCAGACGTCCTTGAACTGCTTGCTGATCCAGCATTCGCCCTTGTAGCCGAATTTCTTGTTTAAAAAGCCGCTGTACCGCTGCAGGGATTCGTCCGCCCGGATGCCCAGCAGACAGACGGTTTTCCGGCCGCCGTGTGAAATGCGGTACCATCTGCCGAACTGCTTGGCAAGGTCCTCCTGATGCATGCGGTAGCGGTAGGTCGATATGGGGTTGTTTTCCAGGTTGACGACGTATTCCTTTTGCGGCATTTCCCGCACCCAGGCGTCCCGGCGGGTGTCGTCCCAGGGGTACCAGTACATTTCGTAGCTGCTGAGCGCGGTGCGCGTGGCCATGGGCAGGCAGACCCAATAAGGCTCCACACGGCCCTTGATGCGCTCGAAGGTGCGTTCCACATATTCCGTCGTCACAGTGTACTGCGCTTCGAAATCCTGATGAAAAACACCCAGCGCCTTTTGGGGGAAGCAGCGGTCCCGGTAATCCAGCACCAGATTCAGCAGCAGGCCGCTGTCCTTCCCGCCGGAGAAGGAGATATAGATATTGTCGAACTCCTCAAAAATGAATTTCAGCCGTTCCAGAAAGGCTTCGTATACGTTTTGCTTTAAATGTTGCTTGATCATAACCACCATGCTCCAAGAGTGAGAGCGCGCCGCGGGCATGCGGAACGCAGGCGCCGCTCCGGGGGGGACTACATTCGACAGTCTTATACATTTAAGGACAAAAATTACCAAAATTTTCTTCTATTATACTACGTGTTCCGGATTTTGTCACCCGCTGCGGCGCCGCGCGGACAGCCGCAGCGGAGAGCTTTCGGGACGGGAACAAAAAGGCTTATGGAAAAGGAAAGCCCAAAATGAAAAGCAGACTGCTCTTGTAAAGAGCAGTCTGCTTTTGGCGTGCTGTAAATTTGAAGACGGTTTAGAAATCAATTTCATATTCAAAGAATTTTCGCGCTTCGCTCTGGACCTCGCTGGCAATTGTAGTGTTGCCGCAAATCTTCATGGATTTCAATGCTGCGTCGATTTTAATGGCATCGCTTTCTTTTATTCCAGATGAGTTGCTAAGCTTCAGAGTGTATTTCTGGTGTGTCAATGGCGAAGCTTTATCCATTCGCAGGGAAATCAACGTTTGAATGGCAGGTTCTCTTTGCAGATAATGGAGTTCCGGTGGCATGGGGGCGTGACCGGGAAAATCCAGTTCAGCAGCAATTTCCACAGTATCCACTGCAGTGGAAGCAAGTTCATGTTCTGCATCTATATCGGCGTGGTCCCCTGCTGCCCTTGCCTTCGCGCTGCCTTTTTGCTTTTTCTTGGAAAAGGTTGTTTTTTGCTCTTTGAAAGTTACTCTAAAATGTTTTGCGCCCAAATCCTGTGCAATTTTTTGCAGTTCGTTGACTCGGGCAGTTTTTAAATAACTGAAATAATCATCCATGGCGATATAACGGTCGCGGTCACTGGGGTCAACATAGTAAATATCGTTATCGGTGTCTGGATAAAAGGTCAGCCCAAAAGTACCGATTTTATCTTGGAAAATATTGACGACCTTCAAATCTTTTTCTTTCGAGAAATAGCCCACAGAACCTTTGCAAACTTCGCTTTCTGCACGTCTTTTGTCCATCTCGGTAATGCGGACAAGCTTGGGCAGCAAGAAATCCGCGCCGTCCAAATTTTCTGCGAAAATAGGCTGAAGCGTTTTTAATTCCAATTCCCGATTTTTCGTTTGTGCAATATCTTTTATAACTGCAACGGTTCCTTTTACAGAGGCATTGAGGGTCTCTGCAATTATGGATGCATCTTTTAAATTAAGCTCGCCATCATCATTTTGGTCAAGAGCTGTTTTCACTTTATTCGTCGTTTTATTCAGAAAATCTGCAGCACGTTTTCTGTTTTCTGCTGCGAACACACCCAACTCTATTTTTTTGTTTTCCATTCAGACACCCTTTCAAAGTTTTTCACAAAAAAGGCTGTAAAATTCGCGAGGCGTCTTTCTGCCTTCCTCAAAATGTATGTATTTGTTTCCGTTATAAATAAAAAAAGAACAAATCGCAAGAAGCCTCAAACATAAAAGTGGAAACGCGCAAGCATGCGCTGCTGGCCTTATCCCCGCCCGCACACAGGGCGAGCCATGCCGCGCGGCGAACGCCGGGGCGCATTCGGTAAATGCTTGCATGCCACGAATCCGGGACACGTTTTGAAACGTTATTACCGAATACCCGACTTGCCCATTCAGGCGTATCAGGAAATATGGTTTGAAGCAGCTAACGCTGTGCCCCGATATTTTTCCCGTCTGGACACACAGCGCGAAAAAGCGCAAAGCCACAGGAGGGAAAACGGCATAAAAGAGCGGGCAGCTTTTACGCTGCCCGCTTTGTGCTTTTATTCGGCCCTGCGCAGTTCCTTGATGGATACCGTATGATTACGCACGACCGTTTCCAGTGTCCGTACTCGGTCGCGCAGCTCGTCGATCTCACGCACGCGCTCCAGCTTTGCGGAAATATCGCCGTACTGTTCCGCGATAAGCTGCACGTTGTGCTCTTGCTTTTCAATCAACATGCGGGTATGGCGCACGTCCGTTTCCAAGGATTCAAACCGATTGTCAATGGACTCCAACCGATTGTCAATGGACTCAAACCGATTGTCAATAGATTCAAATCGACTGTCAATAGACTCAAACCGATTGTCAATGGACTCAAAGTGATTGTCAATAGACTCAAACCGATTGTCAATGGACTCAAACTGATTGTCAATAGATTCAAAGTGATTGTCAATAGATTCAAAGTGCTTATCGTGTTCCTCTAACTTGTCCGAAATTTTGCCCAACATCTGCAAAATCAGTTCTTCGTTGTTCATCCGCTCCACCTTCCTGTGCTGCTATTATACCCCATCAGAGCGGGGCTTACAATTGGGCATTATGCCGATTTACGATGGTACTTGTGTGCTGCCCTGTGTGCCGATCATTCACCCTTGTCCCGCATCCGGGCAAAAGTGGTTATAAAGTGTGTTGTTGCAAAAACAAAACCGCCCGGGAATGGCTTTCCCAAGCGGTTTCAGAGGCTGAGTTGGCGTGATAAAATGGATACCCGCTTTTCTCCTCGGCCCGTAGGGCGGGGCTCCCGCGAAAGTTTGCGCAGCAAAGTTTTGTGGGGAAAAGGAGGAATGACGGAGCGGTATGAGAAAAGCCCGGCCAACTGGCTGGGCTTTTTGAATGGAGCATAGTCCATTCCGACGTGGTCCCGCAGAGTGATACGGAAGTGTGAGAACACGAACAAAAACCATTGAAAACACTACATTTTTTACGGCATGGACGCACGGGTTTCTCAATAATTTAAGGAGAAACTGCCATGACAAATTTTATAGAAGAGTTCTACTACGGTAATATCGACCCGCAGGCTCGAAGTTCCGAACAGAACAAAAAGGTGCAGCGCGATATGCAGATCCTCACCGATAACGAGGACTTCCTCACGGATAAGCTCTCCGGTGAGGAAAAGAAACGTTTCCTTCAGTACGTCGATGCCTGGGCAGCCGTCAACGGCGAATCCACCCTCGACAGCTTCATCACCGGCTTCCGCCTGGGTGCTCAGTTTGTATTTGATACTTTCGTCACATCGAAAGCACCATACATGGACTACCTGAAAGACGAAATATGAACCACAATCCGGCTCTGCCAATTACGGAAGAGCCGGATCATTGTTTAAGTGCTGAGATGACAACAGGTGACGCAGTACGAATGCGAAATATATTGTCACGCGCTATAAATGACAAAACAAATTTAGTAAAAATATCAAAAAGTCCTTGACATTGGCGTGGCCATATGTTATAATACACGCAGAACAAGAAAAAAGACTTTTGTAATCAGTTGCAGCTGATCACAAAAGTCCCTTCAGTTGACATTTTATTTACGTCTTTAATATTATACCACGCAATGCGAGGTTTGTCAACGAAGTCTTGTTACTTTTAAAGAAAGGAGTACACTTCGTTGAGATTTTATGTAAACAAGAATGCTCAGCCTACCGGCGAGCATGAAGTGCATCGAGCCACGTGCAGCTGGTTGCCGGATGTTGAAAATCGCCTTTATCTTGGCGATTTCGCCACATCCCAGCAGGCAGTAAGAGAAGCAAAAAAGTATTATACCTACGTTGATGGTTGTGCTTATTGCTGCCCTGAATCACATACTCGATAATTGAGGCGGATCGGCGCACTCGCAATGTGCGGGTGCGCCGATATTGTATAAGGAGCAGAATATGAAGTTATCTGATATCGCCAATCTGCAAAGCGGATTGGTTTTGAATAGAAAAGAAGCTCGTTCTCCCGAAGAAACTGCGAAAGTATATAAACGACTCAATTTGAGGTCGTTAAGCTCATACAATGAGATCGATCACAAAGAACTGGACACATTTCCAGCAAAGGGCATACTGGACCAAGTTGTTCTGACACAACCGGGAGATATCGTAATTAAACTTTTCACCCCCATTTTCCCCGTGGTTATTACAGAACATGACGCCGGATTAGTTATTCCATCACAGCTTGCTGTTATAAGAATTTTTAATAGCGAGATCCTGCCGCAATATCTGAGATATTGGCTATCGACTCCGGAAGTTTCTGATTTGCTCCAGTCACTCGAAGGATGGCAATCTCAAAGAACGATAAAAATCGGTACATTCGCTGAATTGGATGTTCCTGTTCCATCGCTGAAGGAACAACAGATTATTGCCGATATGGTTTCAACAAATCTTCGTCGAGAGCAACTCTACCGAAGCCTTATAGACGAGCAAAACAAATTCACAATGCTTAACATTCAAAGAATAATCGGAGGAAAAAGATAATGAGTACAACAAAAAAAGACATTGAAAGTGCATTGATGAGGGGCGCGGATTCGCTGCGCGATACCATCGATGCAGCGAACTATAAAGATTACGTGCTTCCTCTGATGTTTGTAAAGTATTTAAGTGACACATACAGAGAAAAAGTTGAAGAGCTTGAAAAAACATATGAGGGCATCAGATTAGAGCGGCAAAAGCGATACTTGCCGTTTACTGTGGCTGAAGACTGTTCATTTACTACCCTGTATGAACAAAGATTTTCTGATAATATTGGTCAGATTATCAACACGGCGCTTCGGCAAATAGAAAACGACAACAATCAGCAGCTTGCCGGTGTGCTTAATACAACTGACTATAACAGTGAAAACGCGCTTGGTACACGCGAACATAAAAATGCCATCCTGAGAGAACTGCTGGAAGACCTATATCCGCTTGACCTTCGTCCTTCTCAGATTGAAGTAAAAGACGGCGAAGTCCCAGCGGATGTCATCGGTGACGCATACGAATATATGATCGGCCAGTTTGCAAGTATGGCAGGCAAAAAAGCCGGATCTTTCTATACACCTGCAGCCGTATCCGAAATTATGGCACAGATTGTCTCCGTTAAACCTGGTGAACGTGTATATGACCCCACTTGCGGTTCCGGTTCCTTGCTTATCAAAGCCGCGAAGAAAGGCAACTCAAATCAGGTCTCTATTTTCGGGCAGGAAGTCAATGGTTCATCTGTTGCTATGGCTAAGATGAATATGTATATTCACGAAATTCGCGATGCGACAATCGCATGGGGCGATACACTTGCCAACCCGATGTTTAAGGATGAGGACGGAAATCTTCTGACATTTGATGCAATCGTTGCAAATATGCCGTTTTCAAAGGACAAGTGGGCAGCAGGCTTCAATCCGGGTGGAGACGCCGTCGGCAAAGGCAAAAAAGAGTTTAAGATGGAGGCAACACTTGACAAGTATCACCGCTTCGATTGGGGTGTTCCCCCTGCAAGCAAGGGTGACTGGGCTTTCCTATTGCACATGATTGCGAGTGCATCCGTAGGCGGACGAATTGCCGCGGTTGCACCTCACGGCGTTCTGTTCAGGGGTGCAGCAGAAGGCAGAATCCGCCAGAGAATTGTTGATGAGAATCTGCTTGATGCTGTTATTGGCTTGCCGGAGAACCTGTTTTATGGCACTCCCATACCCGCCTGTATTCTTGTATTCAAGAAAAATCGCACAAACAGCGATGTGCTCTTCATTGATGCCTCAGGAAAAGATGAAGAAGGAAACAACCGCTTCAAAAAAGACAAGAATCAGAATGTTCTGGAACAAAAACACATTGATGCAATCATCAAAGCTTTTCATGAGCGTAAAGATGTCGACAAGTTTGCCCATGTAGCGACACTCGAAGAAATCAAATCCAATGATTATAACCTTAACATTCCTCGCTATGTAGATACTTTTGAGGAAGAAGAACTTGTTGATATAGAAGAGGTTAGAGGCAATATTGCCCGTCTGAAATCCGAAATTGCCGATGCAGAGGCGCAAATGGAAAAATATCTAAAGGAGCTGGGACTATGAGTAACGAAATCAGCGAATCCGGAAGAGTCCTTATTTACCAAACCGAGAAGGGCGACACGAAAATAGATGTCTATTTTTCGGATGATACTGTTTGGATGACTCAGAAAACCATTGCCGAACTATATCAGACGACACCTCAGAACATTACTTTGCATATCAAAAACATCTATCAAGACGGAGAGCTTGAAGAAATTTCAACTTGTAAGAAATACTTACAAGTTCAAACGGAAGGCTCTCGTGAGGTAAAGCGAGAGCAGAAATTCTATAATTTCGACATGATTCTTGCCGTTGGCTACCGTGTCAGAAGTACAGTCGGAATTCACTTCCGTAAATGGGCGAGCCGCGTGCTGACGGAATATACGAAAAAAGGATTTGTTCTGAACGATGAACGCTTACGCAATCCCAAGGAATTCGGTGCGGATTACTTTGACGAATTGCTGGAAAGAATTCGCGATATTCGCGCAAGCGAGAAGCGACTTTACCAGAAAGTGAAAGATATTTTTGCTCTGTCTGTGGACTATGATGCACAGAGTGACGCGGCGCAGTTATTCTTCAAATCCGTTCAGAACAAGTTGGAATATGCTGCAACCGGACATACTGCGCCGGAAATCATTGCTTCCCGCGCAGATGCTACCAAGGATAACATGGGGCTTACTGCATTCAAGGGCGCAAAAGTTCGCAGAACAGATGTAACTGTCGCAAAAAATTATATGACACATGAGGAAATCAGCACATTAAATCTGATCGTAAATATGTACTTGGATCACGCAGAACTTATGGCAAAATCTCACCGGGAAATGCATATGGCGGACTGGGAAAGCAAGCTCGGAGAGTTCTTGCGGTTTAACGGCAGAGAGGTTTTGCAGAACTTCGGCACAGTTCAGCGCGATGTTGCCAATGCTTTGGCACTTGAGCAGTACGAGAAATACGATTCTGCGCGCCGAGCACTTGAACCTGATGATGTTGATGAGCTTTCTGACAGTGTGAAGCGGATCGGCGGCAAAAAATGAGTACAGAAGGAACGAAAAATAAAGGAGCGGTGACGAATGGATAAAATAATAAAAGATAGGATAGACGCTATTCGCCGCGGTGAAGCTCCGGAAGGATATTGCAGAACACGGGCTGGATATATGCCGGATGAATGGGATAAAAAAATACACGCTAAAGATGTTTTTATGAATTACACAAATAAACGACACGGCGGTAATTACGAAGTCCTCTCGGCAACACAGGAAAGAGGCATTATTCCTCGAAGTGAAGTTGATATCGATATCAAGTATGACGAAAGCAACATTGATACATACAAGAAAGTCAATATCGGTGATTTCATTATCAGCTTGCGTTCTTTTCAGGGCGGAATAGAGTATTCGACGTATGAAGGTCTCGTTAGCCCGGCTTATACCGTGCTAAAAAACAAACTGCCAATTGACACTGGCTACTATAAGGCATACTTCAAAACAACTGACTTTATAAGAAAGCTTAACGGAGCAATATACGGCATTAGAGACGGAAAGCAAATCGGTTTTGGTGATTTTGGAGACCTCGCAATTCATTATCCGCCTCTCTCCGAGCAGCAAAAAATTTCTGAAATATTAGATCACTATGATAAACTGATTAATCTGTGTGAAGCAAAAGTAAATGAGTACAAAAGCCTGAAAAAGACTTGCCTAAGGAAAATGTTTCCGCAAAACGGAAGCAACGTTCCCGAAATTCGCTTTCCCGGATTTTCTGGTGCTTGGGAACAGCACAAGTTTGGCGAAATGTTTGAACGGCGTACAGAACGAAACTTAGGCCAATTTGATAATACAAAATGGATTTCAGTTGCAAAAATGTACTATCAATCACCTGACAAAGTGACTTCAAATAATATTGATACGAGAACATACGTATTAAGAAAAGGCGATATCGCATTTGAAGGTCATCCGAATGCAGAGTATAAGTACGGAAGATTCGTGGAAGATGATATAGGAGATGGCGTTATTTCAGAACTTTTTCCTATATACAGGCATCTCGGAGAATATGATTTAAACTATTGGAAGTATGCAATACAAATTGAATCAATAATGGCTCCGAAATTATTAAGATGTATTGAAATATCATATACATCATCAAATAAGTTGGACGAAGGCTTCTTCTTAAAGGAAAGTATTCTTGTACCGTCTTTGGAAGAACAACGTAAAATTGGTGGTTTTTTTCGACAACTCGATAATACTATTACTCTTCATGAGCGCGAGGTTGAAGAATATACCAAGCTCAAAAAAGCAATGACACAACTTTTATTGACAGGAATCGTGAGGGTAAAGTAAATGGAAGAAGCTGCAACAAACGTCATAGCTCAAGCAACAGAGCAACTACCGTTCTTTTATGAGCATTTTGATGCGATTATTACGGTATTAATAACAATAGTTGGCTTTGTTATTACATACTTTATGACTAAGAAAAATTTTAAGGATGAGATAAAAAAGAGCAAGATTGCCCTTGCGTCAGAGCAAATACAGTCGTTGCCATATGACATCTGTCAACTAATGGATGCGATGATCAAAGGCAAAGACGATCAAAATAAGGCTCTGAAGGAATACGGAGCGATTCTATCTAAAGTGTTGGCTTATGGTAGTTGTGACGCTGTGAAAATTACAATTAAAATGCAAAGAATGTCATATGAATCAGCGAATGCAACGTCTGAAGAACGCTTACCTATGCTTGCAGCATATTCATTGTTAATAACTCAACTTAAATATGATTTAACATCCGAAATCATATCTCCAGAGAGTTGGTTTCAGTTGAGGATGAATGATTACAGTAGCATTCAAGATACAATGAAAAAAGCAATAAATGCTCTTGTTGAAGAGTTGGACTTGAACCATTCATTTAGCGTATAGGAGAATCATTATGCCTAACCATCAAATATTCAATGAGCGACCCGAATCACAGGATCGGGCATTAAAAGTGCTTGAAAAATTAGGATATTCCATTGTTCCACGCAGTGACGCAGAAGCGAAGCGCGGGTCGAGAAGAGCTGTGTTATTTGAGGATGAATTACAGTCTTTTCTCAGCAAGCGGACATATCCGTTCGGCAATGAGACTCGCTATTTTTCCGGCGGGTCTATTTCCGCTGCCATACGTTCCTTGAATATTCAATCCGTGGCAGGATTATATGCTGCCAATAAAGAGATTTCTGATATGCTGTGTTCCGGGAAGAGCCTTGAGGAAACACTTCCGGATGGCACAAAGCAGTCATTTGATATCAGCTTTATTGACTTTGAACACCCGGAAAATAATACTTTTCAGGTTACAGATGAATTTGAGGTGGAACGTCCGAACGGAAAATTTGCCCGTCCGGATATTGTCGTTTTAATAAACGGAATTCCTCTTGTTGTTATTGAGTGCAAGAAATCCGGCGTGGATGTGATGGAAGGCGTCACACAAAATATACGCAACTGGGGAAACGATTACATCCCCCAACTCTTCCAGTATTCACAGCTTGTGCTGGCAGTTAATCCGGATAAGGTTTTATACGGCACCTGCGGAACACCGGCCAAGTATTTTGTTTCGTGGCACGAGGATGACAAGGTCTGGCTGAACGAATGGTGTAAGAAGTGTTCTCCTGATGGTACTGTAAAGGAACAGGACCGTGCGTTGATTTCTTTGCTTCACCCTGAGCGCCTGCTTGATATTATTCGCAACTTTATTATCTATGACAACAATGTAAAAAAAGTATGCCGATATAAGCAGTATTTTGCCGTTAAAAAGTGTATGGATCGTCTTTTGCTGAAAGACGGTGCCAACACCAGAAACGGCGTTGTGTGGCATACACAGGGTAGCGGAAAAACCATTACGATGATTATGCTGACGAAGATCATTCTTCGTGAAAGCATGAAAAAGGACAGCTCCATCAAGAAGCCGCGTTTTATCATGGTGACTGACCGAATCAACCTCGATAAACAGATTCGAGATAACTTTATTCATACGCAGATGAGTCCTCACCGTGCCAAAACCGGAAAAGGGCTAATTGACTTACTTGCTGACGAAGGAAACACAGTTATCACTTCACTTGTCAACAAGTTTGAAGCAGCAGTTAAGCAGGCATACAGCAACACAGATTCAAACATTTTCTTGTTTATTGATGAGGGGCACAGAACTCAGTATGGCAGGCTGAACCTTTACATGAACAAGGTTCTGCCTAACGCTGCAAAAATAGCGTTTACCGGCACTCCGCTTATTAAAGCACCTAATAAAGGCGATAAACGAAACATCGAAAAATCGAAGAACACCTATGATAAATTTGGTCCTCTGATTGACAAGTATACTCTTCAGGACGCTATTGATGATAAGGTCACTGTGCCGATTGTATACGAAGGACGCGTTGTTCCGCAGAGCGTAACAAGCGAGCAGATCAATAACCATTTGAAGCATATTACAATTGGATTGTCAGAAGAAGCTCGAAAGGATCTGGAGACGAAGTATAGCCGCTTCGTTGCTTTGGCGCAGACTGAGCCAAGACTCAATATGATTGCATTCGATCTGCATGAGCACTTTTTGAACTATGTTAAACCCAAACATTATAAGGCTATTTTGACCTGTTCATCTCGTGCGGCTGCAGTGGAAATGTTTTATAAGCTTCGTGATCTAGGTGGCATTACTCCGGCTGTCGTTATTACGCCCAATAACGCTAAAGAAGGGGATGACGAAGCAAACACGCCGCAAACCTTGAAAATAATCGGCGACTTCTTCCGAAAGGAAGTAGATCCCCTCTACAAAAACAACTATGATGTGTACGAGGATTCTGTCACCGGAGAATTTGTTGATCCAGAAGGTGCAATAGATCTGCTGATCGTAAAAGATAAGCTGTTAACTGGCTTTGATGCCCCAGTAGCCGCTGTTCTTTATGTGGACAAAAAATTACAGGATCACACATTGCTGCAGGCTATCGCACGTGTTAACCGCGTGTACGATAACAAGGATTTCGGATTAATTGTTGACTATATCGGAATCTTCAAAAAATTGAACTCCGCTCTTGATTTGTATTCTGATGAGCAATCCGGAATGAATACCTTTGAACAGTCGGAAATTGAAAATGCCATCTCCGCTGTGTTGGACGAAAAAGATCGTCTGGAAAAAGCGCATCAGAATCTGTGGAATATTTTTGAAGGTATTTCCCAAAGCGAGACTGCAGCGAATATTTGGCAAGAACGCCTCCGAGACAATATCATTCGAAAAGATTTTTATGAGAAGCTGTCAACCTTCGCAAAATTAGTTGACTTTATGTTTTCAAACTATGAGCTATATGAAGCGGTCGGCGACAAGAAAGCTGAAGAATACAGAAAGGACTATTTGTTCTTCAAGAAACTGAAAGATAGTGTCTCTTTGCGCTTTAATGACAGCGTGGATTTTTCGAAATACGAAGACGGAATCCGCCATCTTCTTAACACGTATGTAAATGCAGAGGATGCTAAAATCGTCATTGAACCTTTGGATATCCTGAACAAGGATAAAATGGAAGAACAATTGGCCAGACTCGGGTCAAATGAGGCAAAAGCAGAGGCCATTCAAACAAGGCAAGTAGAAGTATTGGAAACTTCTCGCTATGAAGATCCCATCCGTTATATGACCTTTATGGAACGTATTCAGAAAACCATTCAGGATTATATGGCGGAACGAGACAGCGAAAAGTACCTCTCTGCAATGGAAAGCATGGCTGAAGACTTTCGTGCAGGTAGAAGTTCTGTCAATTATCCTGAGATTATTGCTGATGATGGTGATGCTAAAAATTTCTTTGGAGCAGTGTGCAGTGGAGTTAAGAAAGCAACTGGTGAAACCGAACTTAACAACTCTGAATCACTTGGTCGGTTGGCATTGAATATTAAACAAGTAGTTTCTTCAAATGCCAAGCGTGACTGGCGCGACAATGTGATAGTACATCGCAACATAAAAAAAGAACTGGACGATTTATTGTTTGACTATCTTGAAGACAACGAAATGAACTGGTCGCTCGATACGATAGACATTATTATTGATGAGATCATGATGGTTGCGAAGAAGGTATACTGAAATGGATAGTGTTTCTATTATTCTACCCTCTTCTGGCAAACCAATTGTCGTAAGAGTTGACAGGAAACATATGAAAACCTGTCGATTAAAAGTTTATCCGGATCAATCAGTACAATTCTCTGTCCCTGAAAGCATTCCAGCTGAGTGGGTTGTAAATTATTTGAGCCAAAAAGCTGAATGGATTGAACGAAAGATTGATCTTTTCACCGCAACGAAAGGATATGCTTCTACCAATGAAATAAGAAATGGGTTTTCAATAAAAATGTTCGGAGAAGATCTAATCTTTTCTGTTTCTGAAAGTACAAAAAACTATATCTATCGTGAAGGTCGAACCATTTGCATAGGAAACAAAAATCCCAATGATCAAACTGGGTTAATGAAGCAATTTGAAGCATGGTGGAGAAAAGAAAGCCTTACATTTTTAGAAGCGCGTGTTAAAGAGTTTTATCCGATCATAAAAAAATACGGTAAACCACTGCCCAGAATTCAACTCAGAAAAATGAGAACCTTATGGGGAAGTTGCAGTGTTAACAGAGAGGTAGTTACATTCAATCAATATTTGATTAAAGCCAAACCTGCGTGTATCGATTATGTTGTCCTTCACGAATTAGTGCACTTTATTTATCCAAATCATAGCAAGCAGTTTTACGATTTTTTGAGCATTCATATGCCTGATTGGAAATCACGTAAGAAAGTGTTAGATCAAGATGTGGTACATGGATTATAAGCTCGCTGAGAAGGCAAATTTTACACTTGATCAAGGTGCAAATACATTTATAATGCTTTGAAGTTAACTATTGCTTTGGTGTTATTGTCAAAATTAGATTCAACAAATGAATGAGGGATAAGGTACAATAAGTTTCGCAAATTCAAATAAAAGGAAATGGACATGGTTTGC
>OGZY01000640.1_pt1 | contig 19959 bp, 9 predicted proteins | sample 1576911 | NCBI WGS metagenome assembly OGZY01 (sample SAMEA3541488, study PRJEB24748) | human gut metagenome | biome: human gut; feature: human-associated habitat; material: faeces | place: China | collected 2012 | reverse complement strand
GTTCTCCAAACTGACGCTTCCAGTCCACATTTGCCATAAAATTGAAAGAACGATACTGCCAATCAAGTTTACTTCCTCCTTTCATCTCACTGTCCGAGCCACCTGTATATTCGGAAAAAGCACTCGGTTCACCATTTTTCCATTCTGTCACAACAGTACTTCCATACGCATAATCTTTGCAATGATCCTCCCAATAAGAAGCAACATTATCATATCCCATACGAAAAGAGGCTCCTAAACCTTTCGTGATAGAAGACAAATCCTGTCTTAAGCTCATATCTGCCCACAACCCCAATGTATGTCCCTTGGAATAACCGCGACCCTGAGCCAATGCAACTGGATTATTATATCCATCCCATGTTGCATTACCACCCCACAAACCATTTTCTGTACGAATAGGAAATGCCGCAGATGGAGTCATATATAATTTTCCAATCAAATTATCAGAACCATATCCCGGACGACTAAATTCATTTAACATCCCCATAATATTTACCTGCATTTTAGTCTTAGGAGTCAAATCAATATCCAAATTACTACGAAAATTTGCTTTAGAATACTTCTCTTGAGTTGAATAACCATCATTCTCATTGGCATTTTTATAAAAGCCACGACCGTTTTGCAAATTCAACATTGTATAATAACGCAATTTAGAAGCGCCTCCACGAAAAGTTAAAGTTGCAATATCTGATGATCCTCTTTCACGGAACACCTCATCCCACCAATTGACATTGGGATAATAATAAGGATATTTGCCACTTTTGAAAGCATTCAATTCATTCTGACTATATTTAGCAGCTTTTCCATCATTAGCCAATGCCTCATTCATGGCTCTAGCATAAGTATACGAATCCGACATTTCGGGTAAACGATTTTGATAAGTAAAACCATGATCATAAGCAAAACTTATTTCACGCTTCTTATATAATCCACGCTTCGTTACGATATTCACTACTCCATTCGCTCCTTTATAACCATAAAGAGCCACTGCAGCTGCATCACGCAAAACCGTTACGGACTCCACCTCTTCCGGTGTAAGATAACGTAAAACTTGATAAGCGTTATCACGCTCCAAACCATCAACTACCAGCAATATACCATTATTACCATTTAAACTTTTTTGCCCACGAATGAACATAGAAGGTATTTGCTCCCACATGGTTCCCGTTTTTTGCATAGTAGTCAATCCGAGCACATTGCCGTACAATGAATTACCTACGGTATATGAAGATCTAGTTGCAATATCATCACTATAAACAGTAGAAGCTGCTCCCGTCGACTCAGTATAGGTCTGTTCCAATCCAAAACCGTAATTCACTTTATTCGAAAAGAAATCCATTATAACAGTCATCTTTTTATCCATTTCCGCCTTTACTACTTTTTTTGCATCATACGGCGTCTGAATCCAAAGCTGAGCATCCTTTGATACTGAAATTGTAAAATTTCCCATAACGTCTGTCGATACCATAGTAAGTGGTTGCCCCAATACAGACACGGCAGCTCCCGATACCGGGTTTCCCACCTTATCAACCACCTTACCAGTCACATTAACTTCTTCCTGTGCCATGGCATTCATACTTGTAAAAGCAAGTATTGTCAAAGCTAATATTTTATTTTTCATTGTTTCTAGTTTTTATTAGATAAAAAATCAAGTATTACCAACCTGGATTTTGAGTCAATCCATATCCTTTGTTTACTTCATTTACAGGAAATGCAGACAAATACCATTTTGAATTGAAATTTGTCCACCATGCACGAGCTGAATTAGATATTTTGAACTGAGTATATTTAAATTTTGTCGGAAAAGGTCCCCGTTTATCTTCCGGTTTATCAGACCATGAACCACTTCCACCATCAGCACGTTCAATAAGCAAACCATGTAAAGGACGCTCAAAAAGATCAGCACGCTTATTACGTATCATATCAAAGAAACGAACATCTTCCAACCCAAGTTCACAAGCACGTTCTCGTAATATTTCTTCCATCAAAGCATTCGAATCAGATAGTAAATTCTTGTCTTGATTCGACTCTATCAACCCTTTTAATCCGACACGCGCACGTACCTTATCCACCATCTCTATAGCTAGTTTCGGTTGATTATTTTTCAGAAGTGCTTCCGCATAAATCAAATACATTTCCGACATACGTAAATAAGGCCATTCCAAATAATTATTGGCTAGACTTCCTTTACCTTCTTTATAGAATTTATATAAACCGAAGCCTGTTGCATACTGTCCTGTTTCAGTACTTGTACTATTAGCGTTTTCACGTCCTCCTACCCATAATTCCACAGAACGGCCACTCCATTTAGCACCATTTACCAAAATTGTTTCATACAAACGTGGATCACGAGTAGGTTTATTATAATCATTATTCTCAAAAAACATATTATTATTCTGTACTGCCTTATCAAAGTCAAAGGATTCGCCTGTTGCCATAGGGAACATTTCCATATACTCCAATGTAGGCGTATAACCGCCATTGGGCACCCAATCGCCCCAATAATACCACCAATCCCAATTATACTTACCAATGATACGGGTAGAAATCAACAATTCCGAATTTTCACGTAAGAAATAAGCTTTATTAAAAGCCGCTCTATAGGCATCATTCGTATCACCAACAGCCTGAACTAGTTCATAATGCCCATTAACTTGCAGGGCTTGGAAAAATTCTTCACAAGCAGTCAGACATGCTTTCCATAATTCAGGTTTATATCCTCCGTACCACACTTGATGATTGATAACCGCTTCTTGTGGTTCTGCCGTACAATATGGTTCATTGTCATTAAATAAAGGACTTGCAGCAAAAAGCAAAATTTTACATTTCAAGCCCATAGCTGCCGCTTTAGTCATACGTCCTTGCCAGTTAGCCTCTCCATCCTCAGTCAAATCCCAAGGAAGTACAGTGGCCGCTTCATCTAAAAGACCTATCATAAAGTTCACTGTTTCTTCTACGGTAGCTCGAGGAACATCATATTCATTTTCAGCCGCAAAAGACGCTTTTACTATAGGCAATCCACCAAAATGACGAAACATATCAAAATAGCGAGAAGCTATTATTACCTTCGCTTCCGCTTTCAATCGTTCTTTTTCATTCCCGTCCATATCGGGTACACGATCTACATTTTCAATAAAGATCCATGAACTACGTATTGCCTGCCAAGTTTCTTCTTTAGTAAAACCAAAACGTGTTTCAGCTGTACCATCTTCTGTACTAGCAGTATAAGTACCAGAATAATAATGTCTATTCAAACCATCCCATGAATTATGAGAATGAAAACAATCAGATAAACATTCAAACATACCAGTATTCATCTTACCATCCACATCATTCCAGTTTGTGGCCAAACCATAATACAACTTTGAATAAGTATTCCACAAAAAACGACGAGCATACTCCGCTTTACCGAAAATTGTATCTTGAGTTACAGCCACACTTGGTGCTTTTTCCAAGAAAGCATCACCGAATTTTATATCATCGACACATGAAGTGGCAAGCGTTGCTCCCACAAATGCTATAATAAACCATTTTTCAAAATGTTTCATAAGATTTCAAGATATTAGAATCCAACTTTTAAACCTAAATTAATCACGCGAGTCAATGGATAATTTGGACGATCACTTTGACGTGACTCAGGATCCCCCCACATAAAATCCGTCAATGTGAATAAGTTATACGCACTTACATATAAACGGCACTGATTCATTTTTATTTTCTTCATGAAAGGCATATTAAAATTATACCCCAATTCAACACTTTTCAAACGTAAATAACTTGCATCACACAAATACAAGTCGGAAGCTCTATAATTGTTCGCTTGAGCTAACTTCGATATACGAGGGAATTTAGCCGTATAAGTATCGGCCGACGAACGCCATGTATTTTCATATTGATAAAGAAGCAATCCTTTATTTTGTGTATCTCCCAGCGGTTGACGGAATTCGGAAAGCATACGGTCTACATTCCACGCTCCTGTAAACTGCGCTGTAAAATCCCATCCCCTCCAACTAAATCCAAGATTCAAACCAGCTGTATATTCAGGAGTATCCACATACCCCAAATCACGGCTAGCATCATCTCCATCAATAACACCGTCACTGTTTAAGTCAGCAAATACCGCATCACCTGGCTGTAAAGATAAACCATGATCTGCTATAGGTCTACCAAATTCTTCCTGATATCTAGCCTCTGCAGTTTCATCATAATATCCCCAAAATTTATAAATCAAACGAGAACCAATTGTACGGCCAGTTTCATACAACCAATCTTCATTCTTTTCAATCTCATTCTTATAAACAATTTTGTTGCGCGCAAAAGAGAGATTGAAGTTTGCCCAATAACGGAAATCATCACCGATTTTATCATTCCATTTTAGCTGAAACTCATATCCTTTATTTTCAGTTTTACCAACATTCATAATAGGTAAAACCATACCCAAAATTCCCGGCATATAATCTGGAGAAGAAAGAATATCTCGACGGTTTTCTTTAAAATAATCTAAAGAAATATTTAGTTTTTCATTCAGAATAGAAAAATCAATACCATAATTCTGCTTAACAGATTTTTCCCAAGTTACATCAGCATTCGATTTACTAGCCTCATAAGCACCCGGCTTCTTATTTCCAGCATTCGTACCGAAAAAATAGCCATCGTCATTCAAAATATAAGCGTCTGGAAGATACAAAAATCTATTATTTCCGTTATTATCATTACCTACCATACCTACAGAGGCACGTACTTTAAAGTAATTGATCACTTTCTTTAACGGCTTAAAAAAAGACTCTTCACTGACAATCCAACCAATAGAGCCAGCTGGGAACAAGCCATAACGTTTACCTGGAGCAAAATTCTCAGAACCATTATAACCAACATTAAACTCTGCCATATATCGAGTTTTATAATCATAGGTAGCACGCCCCACAAAGCCAACATAAGCCGAAGGAATATCATCATAAGTACCTCCTGGATAATATCGTTTTGATTGATTATAAAGCACCAAACCTGTCACATTATGATCTCCAAATTTGCGACTGTAATTCAAAGCAGCTTCCATATACCAATCACGTGATTTACCTTCACCATTTGAATTACGACTATAAGACAACTGAGAATCAGAGCCACTCTTACGATAACCAATAGATCCATCATCATGAAGAACTGGTGTATATACAGCCATAGAAGAACTGGCTATTTTTTGTGTCCAATAACTAGTATTATAAGAACCCTTCAATTTAAAAGAAAGTCCTTTGGTTATAAAATCTAACTTTTGATCCAATACAAGATCCACATTCAACACATTTGTTGTTGTAGAACGGAAGCCTTTCCCATAATAAGAATTCAATCCGTCAGATCCAGTAAATGGTAGATAATCAGCATTTGAAACCACACGTTTTCCATCTACAATGCCTGCACCAGCAAAAGGCACAGCCCAATATAATTTACGGAACAGCTGATTCTGGTCTTCTCCAGACTCAGGAGTACGTTTAGTTTCAATACGCCCACCAATATTAACAGAAATTAATGTAGTCTTAGTCGCATCAAAATCCAAATTAGCACGATAATTGTAACGTTTGTAGTTAAAGTTAAAATTATCAGACGCTGCAAGTTGTTTGAACATACCATCTTGTGTAAACATACCTGCTGATACAAAGTAACGCATTCTATCAGTACCTCCCGATATATTTACATTATGTTGTGACTGAAACGCTGCCTTATTCATACAGTAATCAATCCAATTAATATCCGGATATAAAATAGGATCTGTATGATCTCTGAATTTTATCAATTGCTCTTCTGTAAATGTAGGTACTCCACCATCATTTACCTGTAAATCATTATAATAAGACGCATACTGATAAGAATTGGCAAATTCCAATTGTTTCGTTCTTAAGTTAACACCTGCCGAAGTTGAAAAAGAAATTTTAGCCTTACCTTCAGCACCACGTTTAGTAGTAATCAATATAACACCATTAGCACCACGAACACCAAATACGGCTGTAGCCGAAGCATCTTTCAATACCGTAATACTTTCTACCTCATTGGGGTCAATCTGCGAAAATTCGCGTTCTACCCCATCCACTTGAATCAAAGGTTTGGCATTATTCCAAGTAGCAATACCACGCACATACAAATCCGCCTCATCAGCACCGGGTTCACCAGAATATTGCACCGAAGAAATACCTGTAATCTGACCAGACAATACATTCGACATAGACGCAGCAGGAGTTTTTAGCAAATCCTCACCTTTCATTGAAGAAATGGCTCCTGTTATAGAAACTTTCTTTTGTGCACCATACGCTACGACTTGTACCTCACCTAACATTTGTGAATCATCTTCGAGCACAACTCTTAAATTCTTACCAGATTGAGGTGTCAAGACTTGATCTTTGTAACCGATAAAGGAAATTTTTATTTTTCCATTTTTAGGTACTGAAATAGAAAAAGTACCTTCAAAGTCAGTAATTGTTCCCATTGTAGTACCTTCTACAACAACATTCGCACCAATCACAGGCTCACCCGAAGCATCAACAACAATACCTTTTATAGTTTGCTGTTGATGTATTAATTGAACAGCCATAACCTTATCGGCAGCTGACACAACCAAGGGGTGAGAAGCTATGAAACCAGTGCAAAACAATAAGACAGTAGTAAATGCCTTACGATTTCTCATAAATGAGTTAGATTTCATTGTTTTTTCCTTTTTTAAAATTAGATAATAAGGTTTATAAACTCTTTATATTTTGTGGCAATCTTTTTACCCCAAAAAAAACTAATCAACTTATTGTTTCATCTAAAGTTTTTTACTAGATTTACAAATGTTTTAGATAAGATATCCTTTAAAACGATGCAAAAATAAAAGATGTTATGAAAAAACAAAGATTAAAAATTAAGCAAGAATGGTAGAAAAATCATTCATAACGAGTTTTTAGTCCATAATTGTCAAATATTCTATGGTTCATAAATTTAATATAATCAATTGTATTAGAATTACATATGTTATATATATGTTATTAGATGTTTTAATTCCAGCTACTGCCCAGCCATATATGATTAAAAGATTGGGAGTAGAAGACGGAATATCTAGTAATTATGTAGTTGGAATCACCCAGGATCAACAAGGTTGTATGTGGATCGCAACCGAAGACGGATTAAATAAATTTGATGGTAATCATTTCACCGTATATACAAAACACACCTCTGGCCTGACCAGTAATGAACTAAATACCGTATTGGCCGATCCCAATGAAAATATTATCTGGATTGCAACTCAACGCAACGGATTATGTGCATTTAACTGTGATCAAGAAACATTTACCTCCTATATAGCTGAAAAGTCACAATTACAAACAAATGACATTACTGACTTGTCTTATGCCTCAGATGGAGGAATATGGATAACCCACTATCATGTCGGCATAGAACATTATAACCCCCGAACCAAAAAATTCACAGCCTATAGAAATGATGAAATACAAGGGTTACCGATTCCCAACTGGACTTCTTGTGAAGACAGAACAGGGCATTTATATATTGGACATGCCTTCAATGGATTAAGCATCTTATCATTAAAAGACAAGACTGTTAAAAATTATATACCTGATCCCAAGGATCCCAACAGTCTGCCCGGACAAGAAGTTCGAGCCATTTGCATAGACAAGAATGACAATGTATGGATCGGAACAAACGCAGGACTTGCCCTCTTTAATCCTACCACTGAAAAATTTACAGTATTCAAACATAATCCCAATGATGACAATTCACTATTATCCAATTCTATATACGATATCAAACAGATGAAAGACGGGAAGATATGGATATGTACCAACATGGGAGGAGTAAGTATATTAGATTTACAACATAACGCCTTTATTTCTGCAGAGGAAATAGATTTTCAAAATATAAAGGCCACCAATGACAATTATGGGCTATCTTCACCTAATGCACGATGTGCCTATCAAGATTGTTATGGTAATATATGGATAGGAAACTATCGGGGAGGTATCGATTTCATTAGTCATACCCAACCCATGTTCAATATTCTACCTTATACAATAGAAACAGCAAAAGGACTAAGCTACAAACAAGTGTGGGGAATGTGGGCTACAGACAATCAAGTATGGCTAGGAAGTGAAGATGAATTGGGATTATTTATAAATGGAAAGAAAATAAAGACATATGATCTTTACTCGCATGAACTTGTGTACAACACGCATATCAATACCATTTATGAAGACAGACAGAAACGTCTATGGCTTGGAACTTACAAAAACGGAATACTGCTCTATAAACCAGATAAACAAGAAATTGTTCACATATCCTCTAGTCTATTCAACAATCTAGATGTCAGATGCTTTTATGAAGATCAGAACGGAAAAATGTGGATTGGGACTGAAACCGGAATCTATTCCTGTACAAATGAAGTACTCGTAAAGGAAGAAGAAATACAAAAACAATTACCAGACATCATGGTACATTCTCTTTTGCGTGACAAAGAGGGGAAATTATGGGTAGGTACTTTCGGCAAAGGCATCTCTATCTTTGATGTAAACAATAAGCTACTATGGAATTTCGTTATTGAAAACGGCTTCTGCTCCAATGCTGTGAATCACATGATAAAAGATTCAGAAGAGCAAATATGGGTTGCGACCCGCGAAGGACTAGCCGTATTCAAAAATACCAGCCAACCAAACAGATACAAAATCTTTAAAGAAAAGGAAGGTTTAGAAAACAGTCATATACGTGCTATTTGCGAAGATTTGGAAAAAAGAATTTGGATAAGTAGTAATGACGGCATCTCCTGTTTAGATCCAAAACAAAACCTATTTTATAATTATAATCATCACGACGGAGTTCCGATGGGTGATTTCATGAACGGCTCCACTTGTATGACTCACAATGGAATTATCTATTTCGGCTCTCAAAATGGAGCATGTTTCTTTAACCCCAAAGAACTATCTTCTATCCGCCAAGTTTCCCCTGTTAAAATCACCCAATTCTGCAAATACAATAAAAAAACAGAAAGTAAAGATGCTGAAATTTCAATTCCATTCAAAAAGGGAGTAGTCCATTTACCTTATAATCAGAATAGTTTTCGCATTACATTTAATGTATTAGACTACACACAAAGTCCACAGGTAGAATTCACTTATATGCTAGAAGGTCTTGAAAACAGATGGTATGACACACAAGGAGAAAATCAAGTAATTTTTCGTAATATACCTCCAGGTAAATATAACTTCAAAGTGAGAACACGCATCCGTAATCAAGAATGGGACAAAGAAATCGCCTCATTGAATATCTTTATTGCTCCTCCCCTTTGGCTTACCTGGTATGCCAAATTGGGTTATGTCATATTGTTTATCTTCGCATTATATGCATTGCTCCGTTTTTATAAACGTAAACTGGACTTAGAGAGTTCACTGGAAGTGGAGCGCAAGCAAAGTCTGAACAAACAAGAACTGAATGAAGAACGCCTGCGCTTCTACACCAACATCACCCATGAACTGCGTACTCCGCTCACGCTGATTCTAGGTCCATTGGAAGACCTGTTGAGTGATGCTACCTTATCTCCCAAACACGCCAACAAAATCAGCATCATTCATGATAGCGCCACCCGTCTGCTGAATCTGATAAACCGCATACTGGAATTCCGCAAGACCGAGACCCAGAACCGTAAATTATCTGTAGCCAAGGGAGATCTGGGACAATTGGTACAGGAAGTGGGATTACGTTACAAAGAGTTGAATCCCAATAACAAAGTAAATTATCATATTCATATCGAAACAGAAGATACGGAAATCTTCTATGACGCGGACATGATCACCATCATACTGGACAACCTGATGAGCAATGCCGCCAAATATACTTCCGAGGGAGATATCACCTTATCACTCCGTTCAGTAGAAGAGAACCAGATAAAATACACGGAAATCAGTGTCAGTGATACCGGTCATGGCATTGACGCCGAAGCGTTACCACACATTTTCGACCGCTATTATCAGGCAAAAAGCAAATATCAGGCATCGGGTTCGGGAATCGGGCTCGCTCTGGTCAAAGGTTTGAGCGAATTGCACGAAGGAATCCTGAAAGTAGAAAGCACAGTAGATACGGGAACCACATTCACACTGCGTCTGCTCACCGAGAATACGTATCCCAACGCTATCCATGCCCAACATGATATGGAAAAGAAGCCGATGGATGCAGAGGAAACCACCATTACCGATACACCAACCGAGAATCATCCCATTGTACTGGTGGTAGAAGACAATACAGACATACGGGAATATATCCGGAGTTCTTTTACTGAACTCTATGAAGTAATCACTGCCAAGGATGGTAAAGAAGGCTGGGAACTGGCACAGGCACGAATTCCCAACATCATTGTCAGTGATATCATGATGCCGGTCATGGACGGTATCGAACTTTGCAAGCGAATAAAAGAGGATATGCGCACCAGCCATATCCCTGTAATCTTACTGACGGCTAAAGATTCTTTACAAGACAAGGAAGAAGGATATGCATCCGGAGCAGATTCCTATCTTACCAAACCGTTCAGTGCCAAGCTGTTGCACAGTCGCATCAACAATCTGTTGGAAACCCGTAAGAAAATAGCCTCTTTGCTGGCACTGGCCGATATACAGCCCAAACAGGAAAGTGCCGTGAGTTCGTTAAACAAACTGGATAATGAATTCTTGCAGAAAATCACGCAAATAATCGAAGAGAATCTGGAAATGGAAAAGATGGATATCGCTTTCATTGCCGACAAGATGTGCATGAGTCACTCTACCCTTTACCGCAAGATAAAAGGACTGACAGATATGTCCGCCAACGAATTTATCCGTAAGGTAAAAATGCGCAAGGGAGTGGAACTGCTGATGTCCGGACAATATACTATTTCAGAAATAGCCTATATGATAGGATTCAGCAGTGTGGCCTATTTCCGCCAATGTTTCAAGGACGAATACGGAATGTCGCCTTCGGATTATGTGAAACAGAAACAGTAGACTCCCTGGCGGATTCTGATCATTGCTTGGTATCATCCTGAGCAGTTCTTCTTTAGAGTTTTATATTTCTGCTACCACCCTTCCTGCTGAAATGCCGATGAAAAGTGGTAGCAGTGGAGCAACAATATAAAGCTCGTTTGTTGTAGAACTCTTGGATCAAGTTATAACTGTCACAATCGAATTCAAGTCCAGCCTGAACATTCTGTTTCTATTTTTCTTCCAAAGAAAGCAGTATCCCGATCACTTCCGCATAATTCTTTCTACCGGAAGGAATGTTGTTACCCTTTAAAAACAGGTTATAAATTTTATTCTGCACTTCACCCAACAGGGTACTATAACGCTCATGCCAATACATACGTTTATATTCATAATCCTTCACCACTTCGGGACGGATCGTCTTAATCCATTCACGGAATTCCTCTTCCGTCAACACAGAAGATGCATTGACCAGCACATAGGGCAACAGACCGAAATAGGCACTATAACGCACCGCCGGCCGCTTTGAAGAGCGACAAACCCTGTAAGCCCAATAATTCGCTTCCGCCTCATTACTTACCCCCAACAGGTGAGACAGTTCATGGGCATACGTAAATGGCAATTGTACAGGAAGCAATTCTTCATTCAATTGCGACTCCGCAAAAAAAGGTCCCATATATCCCAATACCCCCACACCCGAATAAAACGGATTGAACCACACCTGCTTGGGATGCTGATAATCCCGGGGAAGAGCCAAACCATACATAGACGGAACCTGCCGGTAAATCTCCTTTATCTCCTGCCGCATCCTTTCAGGGTCCGTTTTCACCTCAGCCGTATAGGACTGATTCAGACTATCTGTATAGGAAGCAAGGAAACGATGGAAAGCCTGTTCATCGTAACCGGCAGGCTCCACCTCCATCCGCCGGTAAATATCGTAACGGAAATAATTCAAGCCCCATCCCAGATAAAACCAGATATAGACCCATGCCAGCAACTCCACTTCCCTGCCCACAATAAATCTCCAGCTTTTCTTCTTCCGGCGTTTAAGAAAAGGATAAATAATCATCCATAAAATGATTACGACCACCAGCGCCTCCTCCAAGGAAAAAGGGAAAACAGAAGCTATAGCGGACAACGCCGCCGACAGCCACGGATAGATATGACGGGCATACCCTTCGGCCATGACGGGAAAAAAACGGCAAAGTACAATGCACAGAAGAAGCAATGCAAGTACTATATATCTCAGAATAGGGAGAAGTTTTGTTTTCATGGATGCAAAGCTACTATCTTTTTGCCATTTTCAGATACAGATGACACAAAGCTTTTATTTTTTAAACACGAACAACGCAGATGATACGGATAAGTATAAAAACAACTTCGTATCATCTGCGGCGTTCGGATTTAAAAGCAATCAGAATAAATCCCAAGTGCGTATATCATCACTCCAGTGATGGTCTTTCGGGAAAGGCTGTCCGCCCCATGCCTTGGCTTGTGTGCAAGGTTGTGCGGCATCTGTCCAGAACGGATGTGCGGCAGGAAGCCCCAGCGGAAGGAACGCCAATGATGTCATATAAAGACTGCCGTTATTGGTGTACCAATCCGCCACATTGGGCTGACGGCCTGCAAAACCGATGGTCAGGAAGCCCGCCTCATTGAAGTTCTCGGTGTTGTCATACATCCGGTGCATCACAGAAGTCAGTGCGGCACGCGCCTGTCCGTTGCTCACCCCTTCGGGCAACTGCTGATACCAAGCCATCAGCGCCAAGGGTTGCATAGTGGCCAAACGGTAAGGAATGGAACGGCCGAATACCGGGAAAGTACCCTCAGGAGAAATCAAGCGTTCCAGTACAAGGCTGAATTTCCTGGCACGTTTCAAGGCGCGGTCATAATATTTTTTATAATGAATACGAGTGTATTTCCCTGCATCCTTCATGCCCTGCAACGTTTCCAGATACATGGGATGGAAGACATAACTGCTATAATAGTCGAAAGCGAAAGAAGGGCCGTCCGCATACCAGCCATCTCCCGTGTACCATTCCTCCACCTTGCGGATAGCCGAATTGATACGATATTCGTCACATTCCGCTCCTGCCTTTGCCAGGAAACTCTCGATGGTAGAAGAAAACAGCAGCCAGTTGGTGTAAGGCGGGTCCACACGGCGCAACTGGGTAAATTCTTCAAAATAACGTTTCTTGGTTGTATCATCCAAAGGCATCCAAAGCTGGTCGTAAGCACGCAGAAAACTTTCGGCCACGTATGCCGCATCCACCAAGGCCTGTCCGTGTCCTCTCCACAACAGATAGTCGGGATTGGCAGGGTCCACCGCATTGGCATAGCTTTTCAATGCCCATTCACGGAGTTGCTTACGCATCTGTCCTTCTTCCGTATCATCATCGGGAAGTGTCAACCAGGGAGCGACACCTGCCATAAGGCGTCCGAAGGTTTCCATATAAGTCACCCCTTTGTTACGTCCATCCCAATTAGGGCTCACCTCTACCAGCATATTCTTTTTCAGATTACCTTCCGCCATATTGCTCAGTACGGGAGCTGCCATCTTATAAAGCAGATTGCACCAGTAGGCGCGATCCTGATTTTCAGGAGCTTCCAGATAACGGACATATTCACAAGCAGCCAACAGAAAAGCACCTACCCCGAAATTAGCTTCAGAATCAGCATCGACTACTTGTCCCGGAATGGCCTTCTCACCAATCGGCTGTACGTAACCAATCTTACCATTCTTCTGCAAAGCAGTCTTTGCCAAATAGTTCCATGCTTTATCTATCACCGGTTTATACACTGCCTCATCCAGATAGCCATTATTGATTCCCCAAAGGAAACCGTAAGTAAAGAAAGCCGTTCCGCTGGTTTCCGGTCCGGGAGCATGAGTGGGATCCATCATGCTACGGGTCCAATAGCCTTCCGGTTGCTGGATGGCTGCGACTGCTTCGGCCAGTTTCACATACTTGTTTACGAAAAAAGAACGATGCTCGTAATCAGCGGGAAGATCTTTCAGCACCTTCGCCAGTCCGGCAAGCACCCATCCGTCACCACGTGCCCAAAAGTCCTTCTTTCCGCTGGAAGTCTTGTGTTTAGGATAAACATATTTGGCATCCCGATAATACAGGCCGGTTTCCCGGTCGAGCATGATACTGTCCGAATATACAATATATTCATACAATTTATCCAAATAGAGATGATTACCCGTCACCTTATACAGTTTGGTCATGACAGGCATTACCATATACAGACCGTCGCTCCACCACCAGTAATCATGATTGGGTGTACTCATCTCATACTCCATCACTTCGCGGGCACGGGCTATCTTATAGTTGTCCGGAAGAATAGTATAAAGGTCGATATATGTCTGAAAACAAACCTGATAATCTCCGAACAATACATATTCATCACTCTCACCGTAAGAGTATTTCCATTTAGACTTATCCTTTTCCTTGGCTCCCTTCCATTCATTGTGTATAGCCCAGGCTTCAGAATATGCACGGTAGTTTTCATTACCGGTCAGAAAGTATGCCTCCATGTTTCCGGTGTGGTAAGCGGCATTGTCCCAAAACGAACGGACTTCGGGCTTGTTATGCGTTTGCCAATAAGTGTTTACCTTGTCTATAATCCCCCGTACTTCCTTGGCTTCGGAAGAAGGTTTGGCGGCAACCTGCATGGAAAGCAGCAAGGTACCTGCACAAACAAGGGTTTGTTTCAATAATTTGTTCATCATATTAATAATTTATCAATTTGCCAATTTACTAATGTGTTAATGTGCTTGCGCTATATGCCGCATGGTCATTGGCAAATCAGCACATTATTTACAATTCCAACACATAAACCATTTGCGGTTCTGTTTCCACCTGCTTCTCGCCATCTCCCTGTCGGGTATCCTGTACATAAATATGAAGTTGTTTCTTCATTTTCCATAACTCCGTGTCATGACTGGGTTCCCACGCATTTACGGCAAAATCCGTCAGGTCTTTCACGTGCCATTCACCAAACTGTATGTCTTTGGTATAGTACATGGAAACTTTGCTTCCACGCTCCTGGTCACGGAACAGATAGTACACTTCTCCATTGTCCACCACCATCCGGGGACGGGACATGGGAATCATCTTGGTTCCTCCCCCTTTGAGTGAGAAAGGGGTCTTGCGTTCGGAAACCTGTCGGTTGTGCCAGTTCACGCCATCATGCCAAACGATGCGGTATTGGGGAACATCACTATCGGGATTGCGCCAGTAGGTAGCGATGTACGGATGACCTCCGGCATCTGTACTCATACTGGTCTGGTTTATCAGTTCGGCATTCTGAGGAATACGGCAGGCATATTCGGCATTGCCCAGGCGGATAGGAAGCTCATACTTCTGTCCGTTGGTCTTATACCAGGTTCTACCTCCGTCAAAAGAACGGGCGTAGCATAAGTCATGGTTGGTTTCCACATGCCAGGTTTCACGCCACACCCAGGAAAGATGGATGGTTCCTGATTGGTCCACATACAACTGCCAATAGGCATTCCGCTCGTTTTCTCCATCTACAAGGACATCCTGCACACGCTCCCACTTACGGGATTTCACATCATATCGGTTCATTACCATATTTCCTCTTCCGGAAGCGCCCGAGCGATATACAAAAAGCAAACCGCCATCAGCCAACAAATGAAATTCAGGATAGGTCACATCTTCTTCTTCGTTGCCTATCATCGGCTCTTTATCTCCCAAAACAAGTGTATCGGGGGCAATGCTGCGGCAATAGTTCAGTTTATGTCCGTGGTGGTCAAAAGAAAGATGAAGATAGCCGTCGCCGTCCACCATCATACTGATAATGTTATGTGCATCTTTTACATGTCCTTTGTATTGGGTACGGTGCAAAATCCATTCCCCAGTGCCCAGACGGCGTTTGCCTAACATCAGCCATCCTTCAGCGTCATAATAAGAAATGTATTGTGTGTTTCCATGCGTCACAATGGAGTTATTACGGAATACAGTAGTATTTACCGAAGTACTGCTAAAGCCTTTCCCCACTTCAACCAGACGTTGGGCACGAACAGAAAAAGCCACACAGCATAATGCGATTAGTAGAAATAAGTTCCTCATAGCAATTCTATTGATAACATTGCAAAAGTAACTGATTTCTGTAATAACACGGGATAATAATTCGGCAGGAAGGAGTCAGAAAACGGTCAAAACCGATTATTATATCTATTTTAAAGAAAAATTCAGAGAAATAATAAAGAAGAAAGATTCTATGATTACATTTACCATAGAGGCAGACTATGTGAAGGATCATTCCCCAAAGGATCTTTGCCATTCATGTTTCCATGCAGCATATATAGAAATCCCACCCGGATGAAATGGGCATTTCACCCTGGTGAGAGCGTAGTTCCACCTTTGTGAAATGGCAGTTCCACCCAGGTGGGACAATATACCTATACAGGTGCAAACAGCACATTTAATAGTTACTTTGGACTTTTGACACATTCATCCTCCTACTGTGAATGAAACTGCCAACCGGTTAACTATAATATTTCCTGAAGCTGGCTCAACTTCATACTGTTGGAACCTTTAATCAGAATATAATATCCTTTCGGCTTATATCTTTCCAACGACTCTTTCAATGCAACCACATCTTTAAAATGTTCAAAGGACGGAATCACTTTGCCAAACTCCTCTCCTGCCAAAAGTATCCGGTCAAATTTACATTCATCCAGATAATCCGCAATCTTCTGATGTTCCTCATGACTGGTTTCTCCCAGTTCTTTCATATCACCCAGAATAACCATTTTATGAGCGACATTCATCAACCGGAAATTCTCCAAAGCCGCCATCATACTGGTAGGATTCGCATTGTATGCATCAACTATCAGTTTATTATCCGTGGTTTCCGTCAATTGCGAACGGTTATTATGAGGAACATACGCCTCCAGTGCCTCACAAATCTGCCGGGACGGTACACTGAAGAACCGGCCCACCGTAATGGCGGCCAATGCATTCTTCATGTTATAACTGCCGATAAGGTGGGTATTCACCTCGAACTTCTGTCCCTCGTGTTCCCACTCAAACGAAAGAAACGGAGCACAAGCGCCCAGCTTGCCGCTGATATAAAGTCCCTCTCCTCCTTCCATACCATAACAAATACGGGTAAGGCCCTGAGAGATAGCTGTGAGATACTCATTGTCCTTGTCTATGAAAATAATATGCTTGCCATTGTAACGCAGATGCTCATACAACTCACCTTTAGTCTTGATGACCCCTTCAAAAGACCCGAAGCCTTCCAAATGCGCCTTGCCCACATTAGTGATCATACCGTAATCCGGTTCTACAATACGGGTCAGTGCCTTGATTTCACCCGGATGGTTCGCTCCCATCTCGATGACAGCCAGTTCATGCTCGGGAGTCAGCCTCAGCAAAGTCAGAGGAACACCGATATGGTTATTCAAGTTACCCTGTGTATAAAGCACTTCATATCTTTTTTGCAGCACTGAGGCTATCAATTCCTTGGTAGTAGTCTTCCCATTGGTTCCCGTGATGCCGATGATTCGGGTACCCATTTTATGCCGGTGATAATTAGCCAGTTCCTGCAATGCTTTCAAGCAATCGTCTACTAACAAGATACGCGGATGTGACCGGCAAAGCACCTTCAAACCCCGGCATACGGGCTATCAGATTACACAATAACGCCATTGCCGCCCCTACCAGTAAAGAAGAAGGCATCAATATCCGATGATCGGAAGTACGGAACAAAGCACGGCAAAGATGCGGCACAGCCAGTCCCAGAAAAACAATCGGCCCACAATAAGCCGTTACAATCGCCACCAAAGCTCCGGAACAGGAGATTACCAACAAACGGGCACGTTTGATATTCAAGCCCAGATTTCGCGCATAACTGTCTCCAAGCAACAACAGATTCAATGTCTTAATCAACAGAAAAGAGAGTGGAAGAAGTACAGCCATTGTGCAAAGGAATGGGAATAACTGGTCACCGGAAATACGGGAAAAGCTTCCTAATCCCCAAATGACATACGCGCGAATATCTTCTTCGACGCTGAAAAACTTCAAGACTCCAATCACAGCATTGGCTACATAACCAATCATCACACCGATAATCAACAGAGTCACGTTTCCTTTTACTTTCTGTGAGGCGAAAGCAATAAGCGCCATGATAGACAATGCTCCTGCAATAGCGGCAACCGTCAGCGCCAATTCACCAATCAGCCCCAGACTGCTCAACGCCACTCCTCCAAGACTGCCCGACAATAAAACGACAAAAGCCACTCCCATACTCGCTCCGGAACTAATCCCCAACACTGAAGGCCCTGCCAACGGGTTTCTGAAAACTGTCTGCATCTGCAATCCGCTGACGGACAACCCTGCTCCGGCAACCAACGCAGTGACTGCCTGAGGCATTCTTGATTTCCAGATAATATTCGTCCAGATGTGGTTCTCATGATCTCCCCACAGGCAAATATCCCATACAGCACGAAACGGTATAGATACAGAACCCAATACGAGATTCAGGAAGAAAAGAAAAAAAATCAATCCAACCAACAGAAGCATCAACAACCAGACAGGAGTTTTCATACCCTTCTCATTTTAAAAGCTCATAAAAAACGGGAGTATATTCCGGTAGCAGTTCCGGATGAAATACTTTAATCAAATCTTTCAGCAGCACTTCCGGATGAGTGGGAACATTCTCATAATAAGGTTTCTCCTTGAGATTGCAATAAATCACTCCTTTATCTTTGAATGCCCGGAAATCTGCATACCGGGAATCCTGCGCTTTCAAGGCGTCGTAAGTGAACGTGCCGTTATGACTGTTCAATATCCGCCAATAATCAGCACTTTCCGCGCGACTGTAAACAGTCTCAAAGTCTAAAGTCACTCCACCTGTATTCGGATCATCTTTTAGGAAATAATCAGCACCGGCATCCCGGAAAAGTTGTGCGAGGAAATTACGTCCTCCTACGGCGTACCAATTGCCGCCACGCAATTCACCACTAAAAACAACCGGTTTTTTCTCTATCTTTGCCGTCAGCTGCTTCAATGTATTATATTCAGTCTTAATCGAATCAAAGATTGCATTCGCTTTCTCCTCTTCTCCAATCAGCAGACCGATAAACTTAATCCATTCTGCCTGCCCGAGGGGAGAATTCTCTTTATACCCCAAATGAGGAATCAAAGGAATACCTACCTCTTTCAATGCGTCATATCCTCCCCGTTTGAAAGGAGAAATCAGAATCAAATCCGGGTTCATGGAGATAATAACTTCATTATCAAAGTTCCCCTCTATCCCTATCTTACGAATTTTCTTCTCTTTCAACCGACGTTTTACTTCCTCATTAAACAAATGGCGGGTACTTGTGATACCTACCACATGATCCAACTCATCCAGTTTTATAAAATTGGATAGTTGCAACGAAGTCATACAAATGATATTCTTAATCGGAACAGGCTGCACCACATAATCAGCGGATACCTTATTTTTCGCAAAGGCTTCCTTATCCCTGACAAACGCATACTGATAAATTTCCCCTTTACCTTTTTCTTTCTGCGGGTCCTGAAGGGTCACCAGACACCCTCCCTCTACATATTGCACTTCGAAACCTTCAGCATATTCCGGAAGAATGATCCGGGAGGAATCAGAGGTGCTAACCGCCACTCCGACTGCCTGCGTATTGTTTTTACTTTTCTGTCCACAAGAAACGAGAAATAACAAAAGGCAAACAACCGGCCAGTATTTTCCTTTCAGCCGCATACTATTACATCTGCTCATATTTTATCTATAAGATTAATCTTCAGATTATTCAAGTATTTTTCGAACCTTACTCCCGGAAAGTATCGAAAACTTCATTCTGGCAGGTCTTCTGACTTGCTCCATTTTCCTGACGCCCTTCCCGCCTCTTCATGATCGAGACAGTGGATTTGAGTATTGCAGGAAAACTTCAGCGGAGCTTACAGCAGCGGGTCTGTTCAGGATT
>OGZY01000638.1_pt1 | contig 20000 bp, 20 predicted proteins | sample 1576911 | NCBI WGS metagenome assembly OGZY01 (sample SAMEA3541488, study PRJEB24748) | human gut metagenome | biome: human gut; feature: human-associated habitat; material: faeces | place: China | collected 2012 | reverse complement strand
ACAAGTTATTTTATTGTCCTTTGTTAGTTTTACCACACGTAATTTTACAAAGCCCATTTTATACTTCTTTTTGTTTATTAAAACGAAAACCCTTTATTCTACACCTATGATAAAGCTATATACCGGTTGCATACCATTGTTTACTTCAACTTCTACATCATATTTATCTTCAATGTACGCAGCTACTTCTTCAGCTTCTTCTTCATTTATATCTTCACCATAGATAAGCGTAACAATTTCACTTTCATCATCCAGCATACGATCCAGCAACTGACGTGTTGTTTCCATTTTATCTTGAAGAGATACAATGATATCTTTTTCTAAGATACCCATGTAATCTCCAGATTTGATTTCCATACCTTCAAATGTCGTATCTTTGATTGCATACGTAACCTGTCCTGTTTTTACCATAGAAACAGCTTCCTTCATTTCAGAAAGGTTTGTTTCAAAGTCAACATCAGGATTAAACATAATACATGCACTCAATCCCTGTGGTATTGATTTCGTAGGAATAACTTCAATATTTTGATCTTCACATACAAGAGCTGCCTGCTGTGCTGCCATAACGATGTTAGAGTTATTTGGTAAAATAATGATATGTTCTGCATTTAACTGATGAATTGCCTCTACGAAATCTTCTGTAGAAGGATTCATTGTCTGGCCTCCGCTAATCACATAATCTGCTCTTAGCTCTTTAAACATATCTTTTAATCCATCACCTGCCGCAACAGTAATAATTGCATATTTCTGTCTAGGTTTTTCTTCCTTAACTTCTTTTTCTACAGATGCATTCATCATAATTTCTTCATGCTGTTCCTGCATGTTTTCAACTTTTAATTTCGCAAAACTTCCATAACGAAGCCCCATATTCAATGCATCACCAGGAGTTAGTGTATGCACGTGAACTTTTACAATATCATCGTCTCGTACACATACAATAGAATTTCCGATTCTTGCTAAAGAATCTCTTAATGTTTCTTCTTCAAAAGTACGCTGTGCACTTTCACTTAAACGAATAATAAATTCTGTACAATAACCATATTCTTCACTTTCAAGTGCAGCACCAGCTACTTCTTTACTTTCTTTTGCTTCTTCTTTTTCAATTACAACGCCTTTTAATGCAGATACAAAGCCTTCAAAAATTGTAACTAAACCTGCACCACCGCTATCAACTACACCAACTTCTGCAAGCACTGGCAATAATTCTGGTGTACGATCCAGTGATTTTTTCGCTTCATCCAGCATTTTTTCCATTACCTGTAAGCATGTGACATCTTCAATAGATGTCGCATAAGCATATGTATAGTCCGCAGCTTCTCTAACAACGGTTAGGATCGTTCCTTCTACAGGACGCATAACAGCTTTATAAGCAACTCTTGATCCCATTACCAAAGCATTGGCAAGCTGAAAGCCGTTTACTTCCTTCATGCCATCCATACCTTGATACAATCCTCTAAAAATCTGTGATGTGATAACACCAGAGTTTCCACGAGCTCCCATCAAAAGCCCCTTTGACAACACTTTCGCAATATCACATACATCTTCACTTGAGCAAGCCAAAGCATCTTTTACACCTGCATTAAATGTCAAAGACATATTTGTTCCAGTATCACCATCAGGCACTGGAAAAACATTTAATGCATCAATTTCTGTAAATTTATTAGAAAGATTGTTGGCTCCGCTAGCCAGCATATCTTTGAATATATGTCCATTTATCATTTCCATAATTATCTACCTACTTCATTACCTTAACATCCTGAACATAGACATTTACTTTTTTAAATTCCAGTTCCAGGCTTTTTTCCAGTACATATTTGATACGAGTCTGTACTTCATGTACGACTTCACTAATTTTCACTCCATAAGAAACAACGATATATACATCTAGTTCCAAAGCATCTTCTTTTTTACGGACTACAACACCTTTTGCATAATTCTCTTTTTTCAAAAGTTCCGCAATTCCATCTTTCAGGAATTTCTGTGACGCCATACCAACAACACCATAACACTCACTAACTACTCCACCAGCCAAAGATGCAATAGCATCAATAGAAATATTGATATTTCCATACTGTGTACTTTTAGAAATTGACATAATATTCCTCCTTATATCAATACTTATTATATCAAACTTTCTTTCAAAAAGCCAAGAAATTAAAAAATGATATCTTTATTTAAAAGAACTGCAGTTCTCTGTTGTTAAAGATTCTGTCTGTGCATCCATAAAAACACATACTTTTTTTCCTTTTAAATCTTTTAAAGCACTCTTATAAGCATTTAAAAGTCCTAAAGAGTCATAGGAAGCATAAATCGTATTGCCATCCTGCATTACAATTTTTACCATATGTTCATCATAACTCTCTTTATGTGGTAAAATCTCTGAAATCATGGATATCATTTCACTTTCAACCTCTTTGCCACTTGTCCGAAAAGCTTTTGCCAGATTTTTCAACTCTTCTTCAGAAAAACCATCTATATACGGAAAATAAATAATAGAATTCAAATTTTCTTCTTTTATTTCTTTAGAAGATCCATCTTCCAATAAAAGATAACTCTTATCATTTGCTACATAATAGCCTAAAATTTTCGTTTCTTGTATCGCAATACTTACTTCCCCATGAAATGTTTTGTCTACTTTAACATCTTCTATTAAATCATTACGCTTTAATTTCCATTCCAGCAAGAAAGATGGATGAAGTAAATTTCGGCTTTTCTCTGATACATTTGCCAATTGTTTGATTTGATCTTCCGTATAAAATTGATTTCCTGTAATTTTCAGCACCTTTATTTTAGAAACATCACTGCCAAAATAAACTATACCAGCAACTATCAGGAACGCTAACACCATCATTCGAATTTTTCTATTTCTTCTTTTCCTTTTTTTCTTTTTATTCTCCAGTTTCAAAAACTTTGCTTCTACATCATCGTATAAAAGATTTTCTACTTCTTCCAATTAAACATCTCCACTTCACAACGCAATTCTATTCCGGTTTGTTCTTTTACTGTTTTTTGAATTTTTTCAATTAACGCAAGAACATCCTTCGCTGTGGCATTCTCTTCGTTTACGATGAAATTAGAATGTTTCATAGAAACCATAGCACCTCCGATTCTAGCTCCTCTTAGCTGTGCTTCATCAATAAGCTGCCATGCCTGTTTTTCAACTGGATTACGAAAAGTACTTCCTGCACATGGTTTATTTAAAGGCTGTGCATCCATTCTTCGTTTTCTGCGGGAATCCATCAAATCTCGAATTTCTTTTTGATTTCCTTCATTTAATTTGATTCTACATCCCAAAACGACCCAATCACTATGCGTTTGAAAAATGGAATGACGATAAGCAAAGTCCAGTTCCTCTTTTTTCATGCATGAAATAGCACCATCTTTATATACATAAACTTCCTGTAAAACAGCCGCCATATCACTTTTATATGCACCCGCATTCATATAAACTGCACCGCCTACAGTTCCAGGAATACCACTGGCAAATTCTAGTCCGCTAAAAGAGCGCTTCATGGCTTCATGTGCCAAAAGAATGATGCTGCATCCAGCCTGCGCCATAACACTTCCATCTTCTTCAAAATAAAAATCACTCATATAACGGTCTAAACAAATTACAGCGCCATCAAAGTCATCGTCACTGCATAAAATATTACTTCCTTTTCCAAATATCTTCCAAGAAATATTTTCTTCTTTTAAAATCTGCAGTATGCGTAAAAAACAGATTTCATTTTTTGGATATATGAAATATCGACAGTTTCCTCCTATACGAAACGTTGTTCGTGTTTTTAAGGACACCTGCTCTTCCACATCTGCATAAGTATCTAAACGTTTTTTTACTATCATTGATCCTTCACCTTTATTTCATTTTATCAAAAAGATCTAATATATCTTCACTGGCATTTGGTTTTCCCATTGCCTGCGCATTCTTCTTCATTTCTTTTCTTAAATTTTCATTTGACATAATCAGTTCAATTTTACGACTTAAATTTTCCGCATTTAAATCTTTTTCTTCAATCATCATGGCTGCTTTTTTATCCACCATGACAGATGCATTATATAACTGATGATTATGTGCAACATACGGACTTGGAATTAAGATGCTTGGTGTCCCCAAAGCCGTAATTTCTGCAGCCGTTGTTGCTCCTGCACGACATATAATTAGATCTACTTTCTGTATAATCGAAAGCTGTTTTACATAATCTACAACTTTGATGTTATCTTGCTTTATAACATCTTTCATTTCTTTATAATTGTTTTTTCCTGTCACAAACAAAATCTGATAATCCCTATTAATTTTTGGAAGAACATCTTTCATGATTTTGTTGACACTGCTAGATCCCAAAGATCCCATTACAACTAAAATCAATGGTTTCTCCATTGACAAACCCAAAGAGCGATAATATGCCTCATCAAATGTTGCCTGTATTGCGTTTGTGGCTCTTGGATTTCCAAGAAAATATGTTTTTTCTTTTCCAAACTCTTCATAACATTTTTCATAACAAATAATAATAGCATCCATATATTTTGCCACCATTTTATTTGATACTCCAACAACGGAATTCTGTTCATGAATCAGTGTTTTTACATGTTTTTTATGTGCAGCAAGCATAACAGGTGCACTCACATACCCTCCAAAGCCAATCGCAATATCCGGTTTAAATTCATCTATAATTTTCAATGCTTTGCGATACGCATTCGCCATCAATACCAAAGCTTTCATTTTATTCACTACACTGCCGCATAAACCACTGGCATGCAGTCCTTTAAAGGCGTATCCATGAGCCGGTACTTCACTGGCTTCCATTCTATCATCATTTCCAACAAATAGAATCTCTATATCCGAATAACGTTTTTTAGCGGCATCTGCCAAAGCAATTGCCGGATAAACATGTCCTCCGGTTCCTCCAGTTGCTATCAATAATCTCATGTTATCACTCCTTGACATGTATTATACCATGTATCCTCTATATTACGACACATAAAATCTGTTTTTTTACTCTTCATTTGCAATACTCATCAATAAACCCATAGAACCCATCATAACCATTAAAGAACTTCCTCCATAAGATACTAAAGGCAAGGTAATTCCCGTCACAGGAAACAAACCTACAACTACACCTAAGTTGATCATAACCTGTATCGCAAACAAGGAAACCAAGCCAATAGCTACATAGCATAAATATGGATCAAACGTATTTTTAGCTATCTTTACTCCCTGATATATAATGGCAACAAACAATCCCAAAAGCAATACACAGCCTATAAATCCAAACTCTTCTGCAAAAATGGCAAAAATAAAATCTGTCTGCGGTTCTGGAAGATAAAAATGTTTCTGCATGCTATTATCAAATCCAGCACCTAAAAGACCTCCTGGTGCAATCGCAAAAAGAGATTGAATAATTTGAAATCCTGTGCCTAATGGATCTTTCCATGGATCTAAAAAAGAAGTAATTCTTGCTAAACGATAGGGTGCACTTAAAATAAGACCACTAAGACCAGCTACTCCTAGAAGGCCAATACGAACAAAATAAGAAAGAGGCGCATCAGCTGCAAGCACCATGACAACAACGGAACAAACCATAACCATGCCACTTCCAAAATCCGGCTGTAAAAGAATGAGTCCAAATCCAAGTCCTACAAGTAAAAAAGGAACAAGCAAATCTTTTTTAAAAGTTTTAATGCGATAACGATTAGAAAGAAAATCTGCTACATATAAAATGATCGCAATCTTAAAAAATTCAGAAGGCTGAATTAGAAATGATCCTACACCAAACCAGCTTCTGCTTCCATTTCGAAGTACACCAATTCCCGGTATCAAAACAAGGATTAAAGATGCTGTACAAATCCAGAAAATAACTTTTATATATTTTCGAAGCTTACATAAAGAAATACGACTTGCTACATACATCACTACAAAACCAAGCAATGCAAAAATTATTTGTCGATTCATGAAATAATGAGCATCTCCAAACTTTGCCTGTGCCCATAAACGAGAACTGCTTCCCACCATCGCAATCCCTATACAAAGTAAAATAACAAGCTCTATACATAAGGTTCTGCATTTCTTAGAAAACATATTCTACACCTCTTTCTTTACTGTATGCATATCACTGATACTTCATAACATAAATAAAACTTTCTGTTTAAAAACACCAATATCTCCTGCACTATTCTTCATTTTCTTTCCCATAACAAAAAAACAAAGAAATACTCTTTTGAATATTCCTTTGTTCCTAATTTAAACATTTATTTGTTTTTGATTTCATTTAAACGTGCATGCAGCAAATAGCGAAGTTCACTAGACTCTCCATTTCTTTCATAAGAACAGGTACTTAAGCTGACAATATGATCCTTGCTGCTGATTTTTACATCTCGCTTAAAATCTGACTGCTTCTGTATCATATCCAAATATTTTGCATACTCTTCTTCACTGGCATATTGGGTATCATAGGAAGAAGAAGTACTTGTTGTTGTATGAATACTGAAAATATCACATTTGTATATTTTATCAGGCGTATAGATATATAAATATGGATGTGTATCAAAAAATTCCTTATCTTTGAATTTTTCAATATGAGTAAACATCGTATCATGCCACATATTATGCCCATAAATGATCGTATTCTCATCTTTAAAATCTTTCTGTGCATTCGCATCTATAAAGATTGCACCAGAAGAATATGGCTGTTTATCAGCACCATGTGTCAAATAAAAAGAATTATCACTTCCATGTACCACTGGATAATTAATTTTGGTGCCAGGAATTTGAATCCACGCAACAATTTCTTCATTCTTTTTCTTCAAATCGTTCCAGTTGATATCTAAAAGTCCATCATCTTTTTCATCCACATTCGCAACTTTTGCCAGCTCTGTATTTGCTTTATCTTCTTTATATGCACCATAATAAATTGTTACCAACTGATAAGCAGAATACACAAAGACTCCTAATGCAATGATCAATAAAAAATTGTATAGCATACGTTTCCACATCGGAATTTTTTTCTTTTTCTTGCTTACTTGCCTGCTCATAATATCCTTCTTTCTGTTTCTTTAAATTTGTGTTCATTTTATCATATTTATATTTCTTTTGCTATATATTGACATTATACTATAAAGGTTTTATACTTCATTTAGATAACCATCTAAATGAAAGAGGTGATGCCATGCACATGCAGGATACTTTTAAAGCACTAAGTGATCCTACCCGAAGAGAAATTATTGCACTTTTAAAAGATGGCAAGCGAAGTGCCGGAGATATTGTTGCTCATTTTCAAACAACAAATGCTACCATATCTCATCATCTATCGATTCTCAAACAGGCAGATCTTATTAGTGATGAAAAAATAGGTAAATATATTTATTATGAATTAAACACAAGTGTACTGGACGATATGATTGGCTGGTTCACATCATTGAGAGGTGAAAAAAAATGAAAAAGAAAAACATTATCTTCTTGATTGGATTTATTATGATGCTTCTAATTTGTTTATGGTTTTATCCAAAGCTTCCTCAGCAAATACCAACACACTGGAATGCACAGGGGAAAATAGACAGCTATTCTGCCAAGTCCTTTGTATTTATGCCATTAGCTATTTATCTTTTAGGATGGGGATTAATTCCTTTTACGGCCAAAATTGATCCTAAAAAAGAAAACTATAAGCGATTTTACAGCGTACAAACGCTAACACAAACGATATTATGCTTCTTTTCTGTTGTTATCCTTGCGATGACTTTAATTGCAAGCTATCATCCAAAAGCCATCAATGCGAATTTCATTATGTTCCCCCTGCTGGCTCTTTTGTTTATCGTCATTGGAAACAGTATGCCAAAAATTAAATTCAATTATACATTCGGCGTAAAAACACCATGGACTTTAGCAAACGAAACCGTATGGTATAAAACACATCGTTTTTCTGGAAAGGTATGGGTCATCTGTGGCTTTGTCGTTCTTGCAGGAATGTTTCTTCCTTCAAAATGGATTCTATCCTTTCTTCTTGGAGTTATTTTAACTTCTGCACTTCTTCCCTTTATCTACTCTTATTTAAGTTTTCAAAATGCCACACAAAAGAAAGGAAATAAAAAATTATGATTGAACTTAGACACGTAACAAAAATTTACAGCGGCAGCCATAAAGCCGTAGACAATATCAACTTGACAATTCCTACTGGAGAAATCATTGGATTTATTGGTCCAAATGGGGCAGGAAAAACTACGACGATCAAAATGATCAGCGGTATTTTGTCTCCAGATGAAGGAGAAATCTTAATTAATGGTAAAAACATTGTAACCCAGCCTTTAGAAGCGAAAAAAGAATTTGGTATCGTACCAGATAATGCTGATATCTTCCTGCGTTTAAAAGGCATTGAGTATTTAAATTTTATGGCAGATATGTATGAGGTGGATAACGCCACAAGACAACAGCGTATTCAGGAACTCTCTGAAACCTTTGAGATGCAAAATGCCTTAAATGACAAAATCTTATCCTATTCTCATGGAATGCGTCAGAAAATTGTAATTATGGGTGTCTTGATTAGTGATCCAAACGTATGGATTTTAGATGAGCCAATGACAGGATTAGACCCTCAGTCCAGTTACAGTCTAAAACAGAGAATGAAAGATCATGCCGCAAAAGGAAATACCGTTTTCTTCTCTACCCATGTATTAGAAGTCGCAGAAAAATTATGCGATAAAGTTGCCATCATAAACAAAGGAAGTATTCTCTTTTTTGGAACATTAGAAGAATTAAAGGCACAACATCCAAGCTGTGATTCTTTGGAAGCAGTATTTATGGAGGTTATTTCTCATGCGTAAATACCTCACATTAACGCATGCGTTATTAAAAAATGTTTCCTTATTCAGTGATGGCAAATCAAACAAAATAAAAATGATAGGTTTATATGGACTTATCGCTCTTTGTTTTCTTCCTACCTTGTTTTTATTTTATATAATGTTTGATACAAGCATACAGGCTCTATCCATTTTACATTTAGAAAGTACCGTATTATATCTTGGATTTTTTATCATCAGTATCCTTATATTCCTGTTTTCTATTTTTCTAATTCCAAGTATTTTCTATTTCAGTAAAGATTTAGATACCTTACTCGTTCTCCCTTTGCCTCCCCAAACCATTCTGGCAGGAAAATTCACAACCTGTATTTTATATGAATATGCATTTACCATTATCGTCAGTATTCCACTATTATCTGCCTATGTTTCCAACCTGCATCCTGGTATCTTCTTTTACCTGATGGCACTTGTTGTACTGCTACTGCTGCCAATCTATCCTTTGGTATTATCCAGTATATTAACGATGCTAATGATGCGTTTTGTTCCTTTTTTTAAAAATCGTGATCGTTTTAATATTATTGGCGGTTTCTTCGTTATCGTGCTGGCAATGGCATTTAGTTACTTTATGAATTCTCCTATGATGATGGATGAGCAAAGTAATCTGTTTACTACAATTTTAACCGATCCAGATTCTCTTGTATTAAAACTGGGTACCTGGCTGTTTCCCGCTATTTCTTTCGCCAGTCATGCACTTTCCAATACAAACATCTTGCATTTGCTCGTATTTATCGCAATCAGTATCCTTTCTTTTCTCATCTTCCTGCTTCTTGGAAAATTTCTATATTTTAAAGGAGCGATTGGCTTCAGCGAAACTACAAGCACAAGAAAGAGATTTACTTCAAGTGAAATGGAAAAGTTAAACAAACAACAGGGAAAAACATTCGCATACACAAAAAAAGAGTTAAAACTGTTGTTTCGAACACCTGTATATTTTATAAACTGTATTTCTCCTGTTATTTTGTTTCCAATTCTTTATATTATTTTTTACTTTTCTTCCTCTTCACAAATCAGCCTCTCCATTTTACAACAGCTGGATATGTCCTTTATAAAACCTTACCTGCCTGTGATTGGTATAGGAATTGGATTTTTGTTTAGTAATATTAACTGCATAAGCTCTACTTCAATTTCAAGAGAAGGTCAAAATGTTGCCTTTATGAAATATATTCCTGTTTCTTTAAAGGAACAAATCCAAGGAAAAGTAAACAGTGGAATTCTTATATCTTTTCTAACTGCTTTATGTTCTATTCTTCCTTTATTTTTCATTTTCCCACTTCATGCTATGGATATGCTCATTGTGATCGTATGCAGTCTTCCTTCTTTATTGTTTGGAAACTATCTAGGAATTCTTTTAGATATGGCACACCCAAAACTTGTCTGGGAACAGGAAGCAGCTGCGGTTAAACAAAACTTTACCGCAATGATTCCTATGTTTGGCGGAATGCTGATATTAGCACCTCTAGGATTCTTATTTTACTATCTGCCTAATACCTTTCTTCTTCCTGTATCTATAATCATATTGCTTGCGTTATGTGCAGGAACTATCGTATTCTATAGAAAAATGGATAAGATTGCTAACCATTTCTTTAAAAAACTATAGGAGAATACGATATGAAACATGTACTAATATATTTAGGTGATGAAACACACAAAAAAGAAATTTTAGAAAAAATCTGCAGTGAGCTAAACCTTCCACATACTTTTTTAGATGATGAAGCACTTAACCAAAGTATTGGATATTTATTTCAAATCAATGGCTATCATAAAAAAAGTTCAAAAGAAAGCTATCATATGTCACAGGATCTTATGATTTTCAAAGAGGTAGAAGATGAAGATATTCTTAAATTAAATAACGCAATCAAAGAAAATGGGATTGTGATGGAGCGAAAAGCTATGCTTACCATTCATAACCAGAAATGGTCTTTAAAAGACTTGCTTAGTGAAATCATTGAAGAACATGCATACTTTAAAAATCGTGAAGAATTGAAAGAATATTTAATTCAGGCAAGCCATTTCAAAAAAGATGCCTATCCATTTCTTATATGGAAAGCCTTTGAAACAAGCTATCAGAAAGCTTATATAACTTACACAGAAGAAAAAGACCCAGATAAACTTGCGAAAAACCTGGAGGATTTCAAGAAAATACTTTCCAACATGAAAAAGTAAGCAACATTTAAAAAATCTAAACAAGCTTTATCTTAAACAATATTGATAAAGTACTATCTATTAACAAATCTGCAGAAGACAAACATACAAAGACGCCCCATTCTTTTGGGGCGTTTTACTTTAGAAAAAATAGCGATGACTTAGATATGTATTCAAAAACATCAGTTCAAAGCAATTCCAGTAAGTTTTTTAATCATTTCTTTACTAAAACCTTCTACTTTCATTTTCTTTGCGATATCCATTTTTTCATCAACCTTCCCTTTTTTAACTCCTACCAAAATTCCTTCTTTACGTCCTTCTACAAGCCCCTCCTTGCGTCCTTCCTTACGTCCCTGCATGATACCTTCTTTGATATACTGACTTAAATTACACATTTCTTCCAGCTCCTTTCCCAGTTCTTTTTTCTTTGATCCACATCACACTATCCTCTATTTTCTCTTTATCCAGTAATTTCATATATTCACACCACATCAATTTTTCATCTATACAAATTCATTGAGGTAAAAGCAATCAAAAGCTCTTCTGCATACTTGATGATTTCTTCATTCTCCATTATGACTCCTGCTAAGTTTCTAACTACATACATGTATGTATTTCTTTTTTTTTCGTTATTACTCTACTTATTCTATACCACACTAAAAACGAAACCTCTTCATAAGCATACAAAGAGGTTTTCGTATGTAATTCTAATATAGAAGGATTCCTGTTAATTCTTCTATTTCTTTTGTAGAATATCCTTTTTCCTTCATTTTCTTTGCGATATCCAGTTTTTCATCAGCCTTCCCTTTTTTAACTCCTACCAAAATTCCTTCTTTGCGTCCTTCCTTACGTCCCTGCAGGATTCCTTCTTCTTTAATATACTGACTTAAATTGCACATTTCTTCCAGCTCCTTTCCCAGTTCTTTTGTCATTGGTATTCCATAGCTTTTTGTAAGAATTTCCTTTTTCTTCGTTGAATCCATCCCTGATGTAAACAGTATGTACAAAAGTGTCATGAACGTTCCATCATGGATATCCTCTACTTCTTTTGGTGGATAGATCATGATAATGTTCATCAAATCATAATGTCTTTTTGGAAATGCATAAGCTGTTCCCAAATGTTCTTCATGCAGGGAATAGCGATTCATTACACCGCTTTTCTTTTTACTGTGTTTCATGCATATCCAGATGGAATATACTTTCTTTAGATCCTCATAGTTTGTCTTTTGAAATCCATTGGGTGTATTCTTCTGCCTTACCAGCAAACGACTTCCATAATATATGCTTCTTTTCAATAATGGATATCCCATATTGTCTTTTCCCTGTGCTTCAATGTTCATGAACATATCTACTTTTCCTTCATGATTTGGCAAGCCTAGACCACATAATACATCATAGCGAACAAGTCCACCCTTTCCTGTTATATCCTCTGTATTCATACCGTTAATCTTTTCGCTTTGTTTGATACCTTCCTTTGTATCTGGTTCAAGACAGGTTAAAACTTCCTTTATGCTCATTCCTTTAAATTCCGTAATGACATGTCTTGAAATATGGGAAAGTACATATTTGTTCATAAGAACCTTCTTGCAGTATTCATCATAGCTTATTTCTTTGTTTGACAGCTGATCAATAGCCGCTGCAGCTTCTATCTGCATCGTATTTCACCTCCTAAAACTCTCTACATAACTTAATACGAGAAAAAGAAGGAAAAATACAAAAAATAATGCAAGAATCTTAATTTTTTAAGATAAGATCATTTACAATAGAATGATAATATCTATCATAATCATAATACGCTAACTTTTCATAACTTACCATATACATATTGGTATAAATACAACAAGTTTTTTATTCATAAGCATAGAAAAGAGACATTAACCTAATAGGATACGTATTTATTCAAAATACCTTATCAGGTCATTGTCTCTTTTTTTATTTACTGGGTTATTCTACCGTAACAGATTTTGCTAAATTGCGCGGCTGATCAATCTCACAACCTCTTTGCTTTGCACAAGTGTACGCCAGCATTTGTAAAGGAACAATACTAACGATTCCCTGCAAAAATTTAGGTAGAGATGGTAGAAGAAAACATTCATCATATACATCATCCGAAATATTTCCCATGTCTTTTATAAACAGTAATACGTTCGCTCCGCGAGCTTTAACCTCTTTTATATTACTCATTGTTTTCTCATACAATCCTTCCTCATTAACAAGAGCAATCACAGGTGTTTTATCTTCAATTAAAGATATCGTACCATGTTTTAATTCTCCTGCTGGATATGCCTCACTATGAATATACGATATTTCTTTTAATTTTAAACTACCTTCTAAAGATAATATATAATCGATTCCTCTTCCAATAAAGAATACATTATCATGAGTTGAAATCTGTTGAGCTAATGTCTCATAATAAGGATAGTCAATCATCTTTTCGATATAATCTGGAAGAAGAGAAAGTTCTTCTTTTATTTCTTTTAAATCTTCAGATGATAATTTATTATGCAAGAGTGCTAAGTGTATCGTCATAAGAGAAAGAATGCATAGCTGTGAACAATATGCTTTTGTTGTGGCTACACTGACTTCTTTTCCTGCCTGCGTATAGATTACATGATCTGCTTCTTTCGATAAAGCTGAGCCAATCACATTTACAATTGCATATGTTTTTACACCATATTCTTTTACTTTGCGAAGTGCAGCCAAAGTATCTGCAGTTTCTCCTGATTGACTAATAAAAACAGCTAATGTATTTTCATCATAGATTGGGGTTTGATATCGATATTCGCTTGCACAATAACATTCACATCGAATGCGTACATATTGTTCAATCATATATTTCGCAACCATTCCAGCATACATTGCACTTCCACAGCCAACAATGTGTATATTGTTGAATTTTTCTAGATTTGGAAAAGCATTTGATAAATCGCTAACATCATTAGGCATGATAGAGTGGATTGTATCCTTTACAACCTGTGGTTCTTCATGAATTTCCTTCAACATAAAATGATCATAATTATTCTTTTGGACACCGTTTGCATCTAAAAGACTTATCTCAGGTTCTTTATAGACTTCTTTTAATTCCAAATTATAAACATGGACATTGTCTTTTTTTATTTCTGCAAGTTCTTCATGCTGTAAAGTGATAAATTTTTTGCTGAATTGTAAAAAAGCACTAATATCACTTGCGACAAAATTTTCATCCTCTCCATGTCCGATAACCAAAGGGGAATGCTTTCTCATCGCATAAATCGCTTCTTTATGATCTTCAAATAAAATCGCAAATGCAAAACTTCCCTCCAACAACTGATATGCTTTTGCCATAGCTTTCAATGCGTGTCTTTCCTCTTTATAACATGCATCAAGACATGCAGCAGCAACTTCACTATCTGTATCAGATACAAACACATAACCCTGTTTCTCAAGTGAATTTTTCAATGTCTTATAATTCTCAATAATACCATTATGTACCAAAGTGATATTACCAATTTGATGTGGATGACAATTGATTTCATTTGGTACTCCATGTGTTGCCCATCGAGTATGTCCAATACCAATTGTACTTTTAGGCAAAGGATGACAGAGAATACTTTTTTTCAACTCTTCAACTTTACCTTTTTTCTTTCTTAATTCAATTTTATTCTTTCCTAATACTGCAATGCCTGAAGAATCGTATCCACGATATTCAAGATGAAACAGACCCGCTAACAACATATCCACAGCCTGTCTTTTACCAGTATAAGCAATAATTCCACACATATTTATTTCCTCCATTATCTTTTATAAAGCATGATAAGAAAATGGATGTTTAAATGTAGTTATCCATTATAAATTCACTTAATAGACCAAAAGATCCATTAGGATATAAACATACATTTGATTCATATATTAGGGATGTTTTTTATTTTATTAAACAATGAAAGCTGATGGTCTATCAAAGAAATTAAAATCATCATACTTTGTATGTGGTGAATATGTTTTTGTACTAATAAAAAGATTTTGTTCATATTCTAACGATTCACATATCCGCAATAGTACCCGCCGAAATATCGATAACTATTGTCCTCGTCAACCCATCGGTTCTGGCGCTTATTATGTCTGATTTTCTATCCTCCTCAACAGAGCATAACTGGTAGAAGTATACTATGATATATTAAATAATGCAAATCTTTTATACTTCATTCTTTCCTATCTGATATATTATTTTTCAAAAATAATATATATATATATCTACTTTAATAAATAATTCAACATTCTTTCTGGACATTTTAAAAACTCGCTATATACTTGATAAATTTCTGTATCTTTATACTCTACTTGTTTCATGCCCTTATCAGAAAGCTCATAAATCGTTGCCTCAGGATAAGCTAATAATATAGGGGAATGTGTTGAGATAATAAATTGCGAATTATCATTAACCAGCTCTTGAATACGAGAAATTAAAGTCATCTGTCGCATAGGGGATAATGCGGCTTCTGGTTCATCTAAAATATACAGTCCTTTCCCCCAAAATCTATTTAAAAAAAGTGAAAGAAAGCTTTCTCCATGTGACAGCTCATGCAATGAATGCTCACCATATCCATTAACACCAATTGTTTCAATATTAGAAGCAACATTATAAAAGCTTTCCGAACGAAGAAAATAACCATCTTTCGCATATGCCTTTCTCGCTATTTTTAAATATTCAGCAAGTTCATATTTCGTTTCTCTTGTTGTAAATTGAAAATTTTTAGATCCACCTTCTGCATTAAAACCATAACTAACAGCAATTGCCTCTAGTATAGTAGATTTTCCTGTACCATTCTCTCCTACAAAAAATGTAACATTATTTTTAAACTTTAACCTGCATCCGTTTTTTAAATATTGCACGACAGGAATGTCATTTAAATAGGAATTCTCGTTAATTTTACCTTCTAGCCATATTTCTTCAACATATTGATTCATCATAAAATCACCTCATTTTTCATGTCTGATTTTATCACTGTAGCTTTTAGATTACTATAAATCTATCCTTGGGACAGTTTATGAAAATTATTATTTGCATAAGAAAATTATCATATAGATGTTTTAAAATTATCCGAGAACTTGTTTTTCCACTCTTATAAAAACAGATAATAGCCTCAATATAGAACTCAACAGTATGATTTACCGCCATAAATAAAGGAGCATTAAGACTTGGAAGATTACACAATCTTTCTTTTTATTTTTGTTTGTTTTTATAATCATAATATATACGACAAGTATTAATTCCTATTAAAAACCCAAGTAATAAAAAACTTAACATAGGATCAACAGAAAGTGATGGAAATTTAATACCTTTTTCATAAAGAAAAAAAGAAAATCCATCAAACAAATTCATTATTAAAAGCAAAACAACAAAAACAATCATATTTTTCACTGTAAAAATGTATTTAAAAAATCCTATCATATTTTTCATAAAGAATCCTCTCCTTTTGATTGATACATCCAGTGTACATAAAATATATAAAAAAACAGGATGTATATATATAAAGAATTCTAAATCTATAAATCATAAATACATTCACACTTACTTCAATAAACATGCTGCTCTTTTATGAATTTCTTTCTCTATCAATTTCAATCTTTCATCAGATAGATTATAACGAACATGTCTTTTAAATTTAAAATTCAATAAACGACGAAGTCCTTCTCTATGTTTTCGTGTAAGAACATCTTTTGCAGTGCCAATAAAGTCATCGTATACACATGGAAGTAAGGTATCCGCATATTCAGATAAGTTTTCCTCTGATTCAAAAACATCTTTCCCTGCAAAATTAAACAAAGAGTTTCCATGGTCAAATAATGGTGCAGGAGCTATAATCGTATTCGTTTCATTATCCACAAGAAAGCCAAAATTACCAAAATGGCGATCCGTATTGCAAATAAGAGCATCTAGTACAAACATATCATGCAATGCATCTATATACTTATCTCCTAATTTCAGATAATATTCTTCTACCGCCTTCATCCCACCTGTAGTAATGATTTTCCCAACAGGTATAAAAGAATACTCTTTACTTGTAAATAATTCACAAGTAGAACATAACTCACTTTTCCACATAGATAAACCATATTTCACTGCATCTATACCAAGAATTTCCGCAATCTGATAAGCATAGTATTCAGAGTATGGTTCATTTCCTGTATTCGATGCACCAAAAGTACCGCCTTTATAAAGTTGTACTTTTCCTTTTACCCTTCTCCAGCATTTAGGTAGCATCCCGTTTGTGGTAAATTCAGGACTAGAAGCTAAAGAAGTGCGGACACTGCTGCCATAACCAGTAAATGCAATTAACGCAAGAATATTACTGAAACGATTATCGTATAAATTATATTTATCAAAAGTTCCCTGAAATCCATCTTCAACAACCCAGTAACAATCATTCAGTGACAATCCTTTTGATACATCAATAATACGCATGGGACGATTTAGATTTAAAAAACATTTACTCAGAAAGCTATGCACATATGCTCTATTTTTAGGTACTATTCTCTTTTTCAGCCATTTTAAAAGACCATCTTCTGTAAGTTTTAAATCCAGTGGTAATAAATACTCGTATGATCATTTATCCATGTAAGATGTATTTCAGGGATACTACTGTCATTTGTAGAAGAAAATTTTAATAATATTGTATCAAAATGTCTTAATTCATAATTCATTTGAGCACCCCCTTCAAATCAAAATATAATTATATTCTAACATAGAGGATACAATAACGAAAACACATCAAAAACTCCTATTTTAAGATTTACTTATCTACTTCTTAAAAACATATGTACAAAAATACCGATGATATTACATTAACACATATAATATCATCGATATATTATGCATACTTATTTATCCTTCTATAAATGTATTTCTAATCTTTTTTTGAATTTCTTTTATAGTTAGATTTTCATTTAAGAATACTTCTAAATCTTTTTGATTTACCTGCATATTTCTCTTTTCTAAAGCTTTCGTTACGATTTTTTCTTTATCTTCCTTCGATAATGCAGAAAAATAAAAGACTTCATCACATAAGTCTAGAACCTCTGGTGAAAGATTCCTATCCATACACTTGTCTTTCATAAAATCCAAAGTGTTTTGTTTTTCTTCTGTATTCCATTCTAATACAATTAAACAATGTGTTAAATCTGCACATTCTTTTTCCTGCTGTAACTGGTTCGTTTCCATGATTTGTCTCAAAAATGAAATCTTCGCAGTACTTGCTTGTTCCATATGCGGAAAATATAAGAGCTGATTTGGATTTCTGCGAAGTTTTTTTATTACAGAAAGTGTATCTTGTTCGTCCTGGATACTTAAATAATCTTGCTGCTGAAAAAAAGACTGGGCAAAAAGTGTCGCCAGCATATCTTTTCCAGTTCCATCTTCTCCCACCAGCACCCATAACCCAAGTGGCTGATTTTCCATAGAAACAGATAAAGATCGTGCTTGTTTCAAAATCTGCTGCTTCACTGTATCCTGTCCAACAAAGCGTTCATCCAGTATATTTTGTAAAGACAGCAATCGATTTTTAAAAGATATGGAAACTCCACTAACTTCTTCTACCACTTTGTTAATCATATCTTCACTTATTTCCGATTTTTTTAAGAAACGAGCTTTTACACAAGATAAATCCAATACATCAATCGCTTTGTCCGGAAACTTGCGATTTTTTAAATACATTGCACTTTTTTCTATCATATATTTCAAAATATCATCAGAAATGTTTACGTCATGATATTCCTCATACTCTTTTTTCTTTTTCTTCAACATCTCTAAAGTTTCCGATTCACTTGGCTCTTTCATATAAACAAGCTGAAATCTTCTTTCCAATGCTCGATCACATTCCATATATGTTTCATATTCATCCATTGTTGTTGCGCCAATACAACGAAATTTTCCTCTTGCCAGATATGGCTTTAAAACACTGGATACATCAATACTTCCTTCTGATTTTCCTGCACCTATCATCTGATGTATCTCATCAATAAATAAAATAACATCTGGATATTTCATCAGTGCATCTAAAACTTTTTGAAGTTTCTCTTCAAAATCTCCACGATACCTTGTTCCTGCCACCAACGTATTTAAATGCAGTTCATATACACGAGAAGAGGATAACTCTGGCAGCATTTGGTGTTCCAAAAGCCATGCGAAATGTTCCACCAAAGCACTTTTTCCTACACCTGCATCTCCTACCAGCAAAGGATTTCCTTTATCTTTACGAAGCAATATGGATATCATAAGCTGCAGTTCTTTTTCTCTTCCTGCTATTTGTTTGCCTTTATCATCTACTCCTAAACGACGCAATTCCTTAAATTCATCCAATTCGCAATAACCGCTATGTCGCAAAGCAGTTAAAAGCTTTTGACAGTCAATCTCATAACGATCAAGCATTTGAGAAGCTACACATTCCTTTGTTCCTAGCAATGCAGATAAAAGACAATCCATATCCATCTCCTCTTCTGCACGCTCCATTGCCATTCGATTTCCCTTTTCCAGTATTTCTATAACTGTATCCGAGTATAAAACTTCACCTTCTTTTGATTTCCCACAGCCAAATAAAACAAGCAAATCCTTTTTAATCTTCTCATAATCAATATGTTCTTTTCTTAATTTATCATATAAAGGATTTTGTGTATCCCATGCAAAAGCAAGCAAAAGATGTTCACTTCCAATATACATATTTCCCATATCTTTTGCTTCTTGTTGCGCTCTTTCTAGCAGCATCGTTGTTTTATGATCCATTGAAACTTTCAATTATTTCACCATCCATTTCCATATAGTGTATGACACATCCTCTAAGTATTTGTAGTATTCCCTGTCTTCTATTTTTAAAACGATTGCTTAAGAATATTACAAAAAAATATATTCCTATTTCTACTCAACTTAATAAAACATAATATTAGATGATTTATAAATATAAAAAGAAAGAAGATGATGCTAATAAATACGGTAATCTAAAATTACGTGGTGTTTGAAAGGACAACACTTTATGCTGTGG
>OGZY01000612.1_pt1 | contig 20529 bp, 29 predicted proteins | sample 1576911 | NCBI WGS metagenome assembly OGZY01 (sample SAMEA3541488, study PRJEB24748) | human gut metagenome | biome: human gut; feature: human-associated habitat; material: faeces | place: China | collected 2012 | reverse complement strand
CAAGCGTGAGCACCTGAAGGGGCTCAACTTCGTCCATCAGCAGTCCCTCATAGACACCGCTGACACCAAGGCCGTTCTGCTCGGTCTCCTGAATACCTCTGGCAAGCTCCTCTGCCTGCTCGCATACCTTCCGGATGTTCGAGCAGATACTGAGGATTGCGTATACATTCTTCATTCCAATGCTCTCCTTTCTCCAGTAATAGGGGGCCCGGTCGGGCAGGCCGGAGGAGCACGGCTGCTTTTGCAAACAACATACATAGTTGCTCCTCCACCTCCTTCCTGGGACATCAGCCTCTTATTTGCCGTATCGGTTTCGGTGGAAGGTGCTCTGCCACCCGGCGTATCGGTCCCTCTCCACCACATCAGGCTCACATTTTTTGTTGCATCCCTTGTTGGAGCGCTTGCAAATGCAGACGGTCTTGCCGTCCTTTACATCCACATAGACTTTGATACGTTCTTTTTCTTCCATCATGGCTCAATCCTCGGCTGTATTTTATCTTTCATCGGAACGTCAATCGTCTCGATGTCAAATACCGGGATAGCCACACAGCGACACGCTATATCCTCGCCGGGGTGGCAATGCCTCCCAGTGTAAACGCGGCCACGGCTCTTGGTGTCGTACCACATCTCTGGCGGGTCGTCCCACGAGAATATCTTCCCGTTCAGGCTCCTGTGGCAGTCTCTCACACGGGAGTCTCGGGAGTCCGACCAGCGATACTTGGTGCATCCCGCGTCCTGCTGCTGCATCTTGGACAGCTTTGCGTTCAGGCTGGAAACCTGATCTCTTGCAAGGAGCTGGGCTTTCCTTCGGGTCAGGCGGTACTGCTCCTGTATCATCTTCGTGATGTCAGTAACCGTGGCGCCGGATCTGTACCCATCAAGGACGATGCGCTGCATCTCACCCAGGGCTTCCTTTGGGATGCTCCGGATTTTCAGGACATTTTCGTCCACCCACCGGCGCAGGGCTTCTTCATAGAAATCCGCGCTGTAATAGTCATCCATCAGGTCAAGACCAAGCGTTTCGTGAACGGCCTTCTTCCACTCTCTAAGCGAGGAGTTCTTTGTCATTTTGGAAATCTTTGCAACAAGTTCCTCCAGCCCGTAGGCGGCAAGCTTTTGCTCCAGCTCTTTCGCAATCTGCACGAACTCCTGACGGACATCATCCTCAAGGTCTCGAGCATCATCAAACCGGGAGTCTCCACGGCGTTCCTTTTTGTAGGCATCCATGAGCGTCGGCAGATGTTCGGCCAGCGTCTTGTTCAGAAGTCGCATATATCCGTTCGAGATCCGCCTAAACTCTCTTTCCGCAGAGTCGGGGTACGAGGGGGTTCGCTTGCTTTTGATGGTCTGATGGCCGTAGAATTTGCCCTTTACTGCCTCTTTGACCATCTCTTGATGTTTGTATTGGTTCACTCATGTACCCCCTTTCCCGGCCCTTTATAAAGATTTGGCGGGGTGTTTCTGGTCAGATTGCTCCAGCCTCTTTCCAGGCCGAGTAGATTTTTGGCCCCTGAATAGCAATCCAGTCCACCATCTCCTCGTTTCTGGACCACGGGCCTTCGACTTCAGAGGCGCTGCTGGATAGACCGCTTTCATTGAAAAACGCATGAACGATTTCATGCCGCATGGTTTCCTTCTGAGATGCCTCGATGGTCTCAGGGGGCTCATGCTCCCACCCTTTGCAGGTGTTCATGTCGCATAAAACGATTTTTTTGGTAAGGCCATCGCAGTAGCCCATGATGTTCAAGCGCTCAAACGCCTCATCCTCGCCATATTTCCTTTTTTCCACCGTATAATCGGTGCCGAGTATGGTTACTTTCATCTCTTCCTCCTGTTAAGGTTCCTATGCCGCTGGGAGCCATTCAAATAGGGCAGGTATTGCTGCGATCCGATGGAAACGCTGTATTCGGGTCGCACGGCACGAAGCAAGCATGGAGATGCCACAGTCACTCCGCTCAATCCTGCTCTGTTTTGGGCTGCACTTCTTCAAGGACGAACTTTACAGCATTGTACTTTCCGACAGAGTATCCCGGTTCAACACCAGTAGCTTTGAATAGAGCATCCTTCGAGTATAAGACCTCGTCCATATCCAGATCGGCCATGCTCTTGATAGACACGCCGCTTTTAGATTTGCACTCAAGGACTACATTCATGATTTCTGGATCATTCTCGGAATTTCTTGAGTTGAACACACGCTTCAGCGAGTTTCCATCCGTTGTCCAGCTCGACAGATGGCCAAGGGAGAATGGCTCCCCGGAACCAGCGGCCTGCGCGAATTGGTCGAAGGTGTCTTGATCCATTGTCATTGCACGATTAGTCTTACCTTCGTACTTATCAGACAGAGAGATCATCTTCTCAATAGCAGCTGCGCTCTTTTCAGCTTCAGCTTTTTCATCTTCGTCCATGATACTCCCTCGAGAGGCGTATACACCTTGATAACCCGCAGATGCGGCTACTACATCCTTGTAGTTCCGTGTGTAGTCGGCGGTAGCGTCAACCATCTCTTTGACTTCGTCGTCGGAGAGCTGGCGTGAAGCATTTCTGCTCCATTCTGATTTTTTTGAGCTGTAAACTCCAGCGGGAAGTCCGTGGCTCGTTTCTCCTTCATACGGCTCAGAACTTCCTGCCCTATCTGTTGAACCTCCCGTTTCTCCCGGCCTTCCTTTGTGCCCGAAGTTTCCGGAGCCGGGGCCACCGTCCTCGTTTTCAGGATCTCCGACGACGGCGTTCCCAACGCTTTCAGCCAGTTTGTCGTGCATCTCACCGCCGTCATCTCCGAAGAATAGGGCGGTGTCAATGCAGGTGGTCAGCACATCCAAGCCGTCCGCAAACGGTTGAAAAAGCGTTGAGGCCAGCTCGTCAAGTTCCTGCATGGTCCTAAACTTGGCGCCGGTCATCTCAAGGTCAACGCAGTCCGGCTCTCCTTCGTAGTCGGTGCATAGGAACAAGTACGGAGTCAATCCAGTATCTGGCTCCTTTGGGCCACGGCCGAGCGGGATCAGGGACTTCGGACTGATACCAAACTCCTCCTCGGTCTCCCGGAAGGCGGCTTGTTCGGGCGTCTCGCCTTCTTCTCCGTGACCGCCGGGGCCGCAGATCAGACCATACCCAAAGTCGTTGTGCCGAGTGCCCGTAAGCACCTTGCCATCTGAAATCACAAGAACACCCACAGAAAAGGGTTTCCCCTCTCCCTGGGTGTTGGAGTAACCTGCCGCAGTATCGTTGTTTTGCGCCACTTTGGCGGCCTTTTGCTCCGCTTCCGCAGCATCCTGATACGTTTCGGGCGGGAGCTGTTCCAGCTTGTGGCTGTTTTGCTCCACTTCGGCCAGCTCCTCTGCGCTCATGTCCTGCGGAAGTTTCGTTGCGGCCGGAGCCTCAGCAGGAGTGCTCCCTTCTGTCCCGGGGTTTACGTTGTGCCGCTCAATGTCGACGCCGCTTGCGTACTGCGCTAAGTCCCCACTCTGATGTATACTTCTACCAAATTCTGCTGCTTCCTCTCCAGAATAGGCGGCGAGCAGATCTTCTTCATCGTCATACTCATCCAGCAGGGTTTCAACATCAAATTCGCTGCTGTCAGCCAACTTACGGCGAACCTCAGTCGGGTCAATGGCCTGCATATCAACATAGATCTGAGCGGTCTGAGCCCTCGTCTGAGCAGTCTGAGCCTTTTTCTGGTCCAAATCCGCCTGCTCCGACTCACTGAGCGTCCAGAGCGGGTTAAACTGCACCTTGATCTTCGGAACCTCATCGACTTCGCCTGTTGCAACTCCAGCCTGAAAGATAATAGACAGGAGATACCGCAGATTGCCCTTGAGCATCCGTTTCTGGATGCGCTCTACATAGCTGTACCAGTTCTCGAGGTCACTTTCTCCGGTGGCGTTCATGCCGGCCGGCGAACGGCCAAACAGGATCGTCTGCGGGATGTTCGTCAGCGCCGACAGATAGTTGCAGGCAGAGTCAATGACATCGGACACGCCAGCAAACTGGAAGGTCCGGAAGTCATAGTCCTCGCCCTCGCTGTCAATCGTGATGCTGTTCATCAGGCCCCGTGCCATATCAATGGTCTGGAGCCTGCGGAGCACCTTGTTCTCTCCCTCCTCGGTAGCCAGTTCGGCGGCAAGGTCTTTCATCTTGTAGACAGGCTGCACAGAGCGGTTCAACATCTTCGGGGCGCTTCGATGCGAGATCTCAGCGTCCTGAATTGCCTTGTTGATGCGGATGTACTCTGGCATCCCCCAGAACTGATAGATGGAGTTCGAGGAATTTTCCGGGAGCAGACCGTTTTGAAAAACCAAGCAGCGGCTTTCGTGAACCGTGAAGCTCCCATACCGGCTATAAATCGAGTAGGTTTCCGGCATACCGAGTCGGCTCCCTCTCGTTCGGAACGGGTCTCTCGGGTCGTAGTTGAACATACTTTCGTAGTCAGGCTGGATCACAGACCTGTCATACACCCGAAGATCATCAACGGACTTGATGTTCCTCCAGTCCAATGGCTCCTCAAGACCTCGCCCATCATTGATGAGCATTACTACCAATGAGCCTCCAAAGAGTCTGGCCCATTTGATTGCAGTCATGGCCGTTTCGTCCCAATCCAACTCATCAAGGGCTTCTCTGAAGAAATCCTCGACCTCCTGATCCGAGACATCGTCCAGCTCGAAGCCGTGCTTCAAAGCCTCCTCAGCAGGTGCGTCGATGATTTTGGCGAACAGGCCATTCCCCTCATAGTACAACGTCAGGCTCTCGTCAGGGACGGTGACTTCGGGAACAAATTGGTACGCTTCCTCGCTGTCCTTCGATGTCCCGTATCTGTTCAAGAGGTTCATATAGCCATCAGCACGATACGGACGAACGGCTTTGCCAGCCTGCTTCTCAAGCAGCTTGGCATAAGCGGCCATCCGGTCTCTCTGCTGCTTTTTCTTATCGCCCATCTGTTTTCACCTCGCTGTCCTCAAATCAGATTGCCAACATTGAACACGTTCTTCGTCTCAATCTCCGCAAAAGCGTTTGCCGAGGCGTCGACCATGTCCTTGAATTTACTGTCCGGGAAGTTCTCGAGCTGGTAGAGGTACTCCTCGTTCCAAGGCCCATAGAGAATATCGAAATTACCGGCCTGCCATTGCGCCGCCATAGGCTCAGCTCTGGCTTCCTTGCTTCCGGTTTCTGCCACAGTCACCACATCAAATCCGGACAAGAACTTGATGTAGGACTCCGCCTGCTCCTTGCCGGCCTGTCCGGGGTCCTTTGGCAACCGAACCCGGACGCGCTTATACGCCGCCCGGTCTGCCTGGGCGGTGAGCTTTATTGTTTTGCGGACATCCGCAGCAGACATCTGCTTGTTGATGACATCTGCGACGATGTACCGCCCATTCTTCCTTTTCCCAATGAGGACGCCGGCCGTAAACGCCGGATCTCCCTCTGGTGTCTTCTCGGTTGCAGCCAAGTCCCAGCATCGAACCCACTGAATGACATCCTGCGGAACCCGCTCCAGGATCTCGCCAAGCTGAGTTCGTTTGAAAAACAGGCCGGCCGCAGCCTTGATCTTCCAGTTCCCGTGGAGCAGCCGCTCGCGCTCGATGATGGACATAGCCTCAAGGTTCGCTTTGTAGCCAGGGTTCACCTTCAATAACTCCTGATTGTCGTCCAATCTGGACATGATGAAGGTGACGGACTTCGGTATTCCGCGATCCTCCGGTGTCTTCAGGTCAAAGCGCTCCCACAGCTCCTCTTTCGTGTCAGCCCAATGGATGACCTCGTTTCGGCGGATGAACCAGCGGATTTTGCCGCTCCTCTCCGGAATCGGGTATCCAGTGTCTTGGTCTATCCACCATTCGATGAACTTTGCCACCCAGCTATCCGCATCCGGGTTGCAGGTGGCCCGGATGAACGGGGTCACGCCGCAGGTGGAGCGGTTTCGGGAAAGCATATAGAAGAAGGTCTTTTCAGAAAAGTGCGTCAGCTCATCAAATCCGATTTCGCAGATCTGAGAGCCCTGCCATTTCGCCAAATCTTCTTCTCTCTCGATGTGGGCGAAGGATACCTTCGACACCACTCGGTCCTTCTTGTCTTTGAAAACCCACATACTGCGGGACATTCTGGGCTGTGCGCCCCGTATGCCCTGATAGATCTTCTGGGCTTCATCCCATAGACCACCCTGGGCAAATATCTGATTGAAGTTCCTGCGGAATATGGTGCAGCCAAATCCGGGGACATTCTTATATCGCAGCGGAGACAACAAGAGCCCATAAGACTTACCCCCTCCGGCAGCTCCTCCGAAGATACACACATCTGCGGCGGTTGCCATGAAGTCGGTCTGAGGGCCTACCTGCGGGCGCAACACCTTTGTGCTCATTCCGCTCCACCGCCCTCCACCTCCACCTCGGAAGCTCCTTTGGACCTGTCATCCACTGGGCTGCCGTGAGCATCCTCAGATATTCCATCTGTCCCTGTGACGTGGACATCAGGAGCCTTTTCTTCAGCTTTTGCATCTCGTTCGGTAAATGGCATATAGATAACGACATCCTCTTTTTCTCCGTCATCGTCGTCCTCCTCGCCGGTGGCGTATCGGCCCATAGAGTCTCCACGTTCAATGGCCGCAACCCTCGCGTCCGTCTCCTTGTCCCTCCGCTTGTCAGAGGCAAGGCTCTCTCGCTCTTTCCGGTTTTCCTCGCTGTCATTTCCGGATATTTTGATAATCCGGTCGTATGCTTGCAGGTTCCCGCTGAGCGCCATCATGAACAATCTGGCCTGCAAGGCCACCATGTTCGTCTGGTCTTCCATCTCCACTCCGAGGTTCATCAAATTGTCCTTGATCTGGCCCTTCGCTGCCATATTCAGCAGTAAGTTCATGGCGTTTTTGGCGTCCCTTTTATTCCGTCTGGCCTCGCCCGATTTGATGCCGCCGTTGCGGCCTCTCTTTTTAGCTTCTTCCTTGGTTCGGACTGGGTCCAGATTTTCAGGTGCTCCGCCTTTTCTCGCCATATCACCACCTACTTTTCAGCATAAAAACAGCCCCTACGAGAAGCATCGTAGGAGCCGTTTTGCGGGCTTTGATTTTCGCTTGGGTGTTTATACCCCGTAGAGGCTAAGGAGGGTTTCCACGCCCTTTTCCACGGTTTCCGCTATGTTTACGCCGATGGATACATAGAACCTCGGGTTCGTCATGCACTCATACCCGCGCCTCATAGCATCTGACTGCTCTTTCGTGATCCCAAGGCGAAAATCCTTGGCGATCCGGAGCGCAGATTTGTAGTCGCCGGCCGCTGTCATGCGTCTGACGGCATCACTCTTTCGCTCCATACTTTTCCTCAGCTTTCCTTTTCCCGTCATCAAACGGGAGCGGGTATCTGTTCGGGTTGTGCTTTTGCAAGCACACGTTGATGTCTCTGTTCCACGAACAGTCATCAAACAAGTTCTCCTCGAGCGGAGTCAGCAGTTTCTGGTCATTGCTGATGGCGTGAACGGCGTCACGCTTGAGCTTGTACTTCCCGTATGAAGTGTGCCAGTTGTACGCCCACTCAGGAAACAGCCCTCGGATTTTCTCACACTCATCCAGCGCCTTCGGGACTACAATCTGGTCGGGGTCAAGCGTTTTGTAGAAGTCCATTCTTGGATACGCCAGCAGCCCCTCTTTCGGATCTCGGCAGGTCCACATCAGGACAATCGCCTTCGCAACGAAGATGGTTTCCTCCGCCGGCTTGGTCATCTTATCATTCGCCACATTCAGCGAATCGACTTCGTCGACCAGATGCGGATAGAACACCTGAGTCGTTTCCTTCAGCATCTTCCAGAACTCTTTGCGGTTCTTTTGAAAAAGCTCCGCGCTGAGCTTTCCTGCGTTGACAACATCCATCTTCCGGATTGCCTTATGTAGCTCCTTTGCGAGTTCCTCCTTCTTCATCCCAGTCGGATCGTCAGCGAACATCAGATTGCAGACGAAGTAATCTGCATCCCGGTTCTTCTTTGCTTCGCACAGTAAAGCCAATGCCCTTGTCAGGCTTTCTTCGGTGCCGATTTCACACAGAGGTTCAACCTCCTTCGTGATGACACCGAAGCAATCCTCGGCAGAAATGACAAGGAGCCGCTTTCGCAAGTACGCCGTGTACTGCGGAAGTAGCTCCCACATCGCAAATCCTGCCAATTCGTAGTCTCCCTTTCGGATGGCGTTCTGCATTGCAGACGTCACCTCCCAAAAGCTGAGTCCTGACCGTGTTACCATCTGATACGCCAATTTCATATCATCCTTTCAATGCTTCTTCAGGTTTATCCTGTATCTTAATCGTACAACACCGACCGCCTAAGTCAAGTGTTTTTACTCCCAAAAACAGGAAATTTCAAGCACATAGGATGGAGTGAAAAAGGCTCCCGGCCTCCCGGCTCCGCCGGTCGGCCGCTCACCTTTTCACGTTGATATGTGGCACATTCGTCTTCATGTTGTAGGAGAAGTATTTGCCCCACTTGGCTTTCATCAGATTGATGCTGGCTACCTGATCTCCCCGCTTCTTCCCGGAGGCGCCGCCTTCGTTGGTGTCCGTCAACCCCTTCGAGCAGAAATACTTCGGTTTCAGGATCACCCGGTTTGTGAGCAGCTCCTGAAGCACGAGGTCGATGTCGTAGTTGTATTCCAGCTCCTTCACACACTTTGACTTGAATGTCTTCCGGTTCACCCATCTCACGGCTCCGGCGCAGCCCTTGAACGAGAACTCGCAGTCATAATTCCAAGGGCGGATCGTGGCATCTGTTGCGCCGAACCCGATCCCGAGGTCGGACATGAGCTGCCCAACCCGCTCGAGCTCCGCTGTGACCACTTCCGGGTCATCAATCGAAACGGTGTCGTACATCCGGTAGTAGAAGTGGTGGATGTCGTCGTCCAGAATGGCGATCACATCCTCCGGAGCATTGTCGATGAGCCACTGGTTTACCTCGGTCAATCCACAGATCAGACTGTCCTCCACGGCCTGAACCTTGATATGGTCGCTGCAATCAGCGAGAGCTTCGACGTACTCCTGATATTCAGACTCCCGAACAATGTAGGTTCCGTATTGGAGGAACTTGTGAGCCGTGCAGGTCCTGGCCCGCTTGTAGCTCGGGATATAGATACCAAAGGTCGGCTCATTCATTTCTCCACCCCCTCGGAAGGTCAAAGCCGCAGTTCATGGCATAGTCGATCACCGACATATTATCGGCGGCCGGCTTCCCTATCTGCTGGTATTTGACTGGTTGATAATCAGAATAGACGAGGCGGATGCCGTTTTTGGCGTAGTCCTCCTCGATGTGGTATTCCTTTGCCCCTGCTCCGCTGTAATACACATCGGCACCCATGAGCTTGCACATCTCAATGATGCGGGCGTCTCTCCTCTGCGTGATCGGCAAGTTCGAGCTCTTTACGAAATCTATTCTTCCTGAGATGCCAAAGTGCTCTGCAAGGCAAATGATGCACCCATAGTTGAAATCCGCAAGGCTCTCGGCGTCAGGGGCCGACCACATGAGCCTCTCAATCACCGGGAATACCTCATGGAAGCAATCCGCTTTCTTGTACTCCATCCAGAGCGTCTTCATCGTCTTCTCTACCCATCTCCTGTCCGCAGCTACCTGGATCTCATTCAGGTTCTCTACATGGTAGTGGATAGGAAGCGTCAGCCTCATCGGGCCGTTCGCCGTCAGGATCTCATTGTAGTTGTGCCGTCCCGTCTTGGAGAACTGGACATCGTCAGAGAATACGAACACATCACTTCGGTACATCTTGTAGAAGTACCCCATATACGGGAAGAAGTCGGGCTGGTGAGAGGCGAGCACCCTGCTCATAAGCCCTCCCTCCTGAAAACGCACTCGAAAGCCTCAGCCAGAGGATACCCCGCCTGTGCGCCACGCAAAACCGGCAGCGCATACAGGGCCTTCGTAGATCTGGGGTGAGGCGCCGGCCTGATGACATTTTCATACACGGCCAAAGCGTCGATTTTCGCATCGACTCCCTCTTGGGATACCTCAAAGTAGGTGTTCGGCCTGAACCGTTCTTCGGACGGGTTGATGGCCCAATCGGTAGAAGACTGAACCTCCATGAGGTACATCGCCTGGATCGGCTTGTAATCCCCTCTCCCCCGCTGCCAGAGCCTGAAAGCTTCCATGCAGGAGGCTGCCGTCCAGTAGTGGTCTGTGTTCACATCTCCGGGATGTTGGGTGAAAATCGTGTCAGGCTTGAACATCTCAATTACCTTCTCAATCTGCTGTACCATTTCCCGGTGGTCGGCATTATGGAAGTTGCTATCCGTGAATTTCATCTCGAACCTGGATGAAACGCCAAGGATCTTGTGGCTCTTATCCAAATCGGAGACGATGCCCTCAAGGTTTCCCTTATAACGGGTCGTATCACAGGTGTTGAGCACGGCCACACCGATTTTATCCCCTCGCTTAGCAGCGTCGTAGATGAACGCTCCAGCACCGAGGACCTCATCGTCCGGATGAGCCACTACAAAAAGGTGTCTCACTACTCTACACCTCCTCGGAATACGCTTTCAATCAGGTGGAGCACCTGATCCTCGCTCATCCTCTCGGCCAATTCAGACCGATACGGCGCTTTCAGACGTCCGGGCGTCGGCTTCTGTCGCGATACGACCATGTAGTCTCCCTTCAGACTGGCAAGTTCGGCTTCCTCCTCAGTCAGCAGCGCCTCGTGCATCTTCTCTCCCGGCCGGATGCCAATAATCTCGGTCGGGTAATCGGACGGCAACCGTAGGTATCTGCAAACTGCGTTCGCCAAATCTCCGGTCGTGCAGGCGGCCGACTTCTTCACCAGAAGCTCCCCGTTTTCTCCAATGGAGAACGCCTTCTGCACGAGGTCAACAGCTTCAGACACCGTCATCACGAACCGGGTCATCTCCGGGTCCGTAATTGTAATAGGCATACCGTTCTGCACCTGCTCAATGAACAGAGGTACGGCGCTGCCTCTGGATGCCACCAGATTGCCAAATCTGGTCACGCAAATTTCGGTGCGATCCTGCTCGGCCGCTTTCTGGAGAGCCATCTTCTCCATATAGGCTTTGGTCATGCCCATAGCAGATGTGGGATAGACAGCTTTGTCGGTTGATAAACAGACTACCTTCTTGACTTTCTTCTGGATGGCTGACATAAGGAGGTTGTCGCTTCCGTTGATGTTCGTCTTGATCGCCTCCATCGGGAAGCGCTCGCAGGATGGAACTTGTTTCATGGCCGCTGCATGGAAAACAAAATCGACGCCCCACATGGCGGCGTCAATCGTCCTCTTGTCCCGTATATCGCCGAGGAAAAACTTCACATTCGGGTACTTCCTATATCGTTGGGCCATGTCATATTGCTTCTTCTCGTCTCGGCTGAAGATCCGCACTTCTTCTGCGGCTTCCTCCAAACAGCGGTCGAGAAAAGCGTTGCCAAACGTGCCGGTTCCGCCGGTAATCAGGATCGTAGCTCCAGAAAGGTTCGTTGTCATAGGCGGCTCACCGCCTCTCCGATTTCAAGCACGATCCGCTCCTGCTCATCAGCGGTGAGCTCCGTGTGATACGGGATGGTGAGCAAGTCCCTATACATCTCATACGCACGAGGGTAGTTTGCGATGTTGAAACCTATGCTTTTGTACGCTGTCATCATCGGCAGCGGCTTATAGTGTACATTGCAGGGAATACCCAGATTATTCAGCGTTTGATACACCCGATTTCTTGCCTGTTCCGCCATGTCTCTCGGTCTCGTGTAGGTTTCCGGGAGGTTCAGCTTGATAGGATACAGGTGCATTGCGCTTGTGTAGTCCGGCCCGAAATGCCGGATCACCGGCGTGACACGGCAGCGGTCAGAAGCGAGCCGGTCGAACAGCTCGTCATATCTGCAAGTCACTTCAATCCGTTTCTGCCGGATCTCATCAAAGCGGTCGAGTTGAGCCAGCCCCATAGCGGCATCTACGTCCGTCATGATGCTGTTGTAGCCGAACAATACGATGTCGTACTCCCAGCCTCCGTTTTTGTTTCTGGAAGTCTGCCCGTGGTCTCCAAGGAGCCGAAGCGCTTTTTCAAGGACCGAGTTATCAACTCCGCAGAAGTCTCTCCAGACAACAGCTCCGCCCTCTCCCCCGGTTGTGATATTCTTCAGGACATGGAAACTGAAACAGGTGAAATCGGCGAACTGCCCGCACACCCTGCTGCCGCAATCGGCTCCGAAACTATGGTCGGCGTCCGCAACGACCACCGCCCGGCCAATCGCCTCCTGAAGCGGAGTGTTCGGTTGGAAAAGGCTTCTCTTTTCCTGGAGGGCGGCCATCAGAGCGTCGTAGTTGCACAGCTTTCCGCCAATGTCAACAGGCATAACCGCCTTGGTTCGCTCCGTGATGGCCGCCGCTACCTTTCCGTAATTCATCTCGAACGACAGCTCATCGTCGTCCAGATCTGCAAAAACGATGGTTGCGCCGACGTTGCGGATCACTTCTGCGGTGGCAGAGTAGGTATACGGTGTCGTAATCACCTCATCGCCAGGGCCAATCCCGAGAGCCCGGAGGGTCATTTCCATAGCCCCTGTGCAGCTATCAAATGCAACCGCTCGGTCACACCCACTCATCTCTGCAATTCTTCGCTCAAACTCTCTGACCTTCGGCCCGTTCGTCAGCCATCCGCTTTCGACTGTATCGCAAATCTCGTCAATCTCTTTCCAGCCTACATCCGGGGTGGCAAACTTGATGTTACTCATTGCTTTCCTCCCCTTCTTCGGCTTCGACTTCATCGGCGCCAAGGATGCGCCCCTTGAACTGATCGTACCAAATCGCCCGACCTTTGATGTGCCGGCTCTTTGCTACTTTCACCTTTCCGCCCTCAATTCCAAGCTTGCGGATCAGGTCATTGTAGTCCAGCTCGTTCCGGCAGGCGATGAGGACGTAATCATACTGCTCATAATGGATCGGCTCCATCTCTTTGATGTTCCGCTCCTCAAGAGGTTTCGGCGGAGTTTCGAGGTCAAGCTTGAAACTGCCCATCAAATCGGCGGTCCAGTCTCCCAACTCCTCCAGCACCCATTCGCCGGCGTGGCTGTTGAGCTTGATATTTACATACTTCTGCTCCGCCACGGTATATCCCACCAGCAGCTTGCAGGTGACGATCATATCCGGGTCCTTGCGCTGGTAGAAGGTGACTCGCTGGTTTCCACCGATTACCTGGTTCTGTTCGTTGATGACGATAATATCAAAATCGCCATACTTCTCCAGAGAGTCCTCCAGATCCTCGCGCTTTTGCTTCTTGATCTTCCGGGGGTTGCCGAAGTCGAGCTTCAGGTCGCCCACTCGGCGCTCTACTACCTCGATCCGCTTCTCCATGATTTCGCACCTCCTGATATGCAATGAAAAAGCGCCACCTTTCGGCGGCGCTTATCGGATTTCCCGTCCCCTCACGTTCCATCCAAATTTTCTATTGTAGATGATAGTACAGGTAAACGGTGACTCTCAATGACATTTTGTGCGATTTCATGACTTTCGATGACTGGGACAGAATATTTCTCAGAATAAACGGTTCAAAAGACTTCCTAAATCCGCTGGAGCAAGCCTTGATGGAATAGGTGTAGCTGAGTGATCGCTAAAACCGTTGTATCCGGGCCATTCACCAATCTTCCTACCGTTTTCCCGTGGCTACTCTGTTCAATAGGATACTGATATTCAATCTCCCTATGTCTTTCGGGCCGAAGAAAGCATCTCCGTGTGTATCTCCAAGCGCCCCGCTGATGTCAACACAGCCTTCGGGCGTCCTGCTTGTGATGCTTTCTGGCAGGGCTGGGGCACTATTGATAAGCAGCTCATAGCTTTTCATGCTTTCGGCCAGTTCCCAGCTTCTTGAGTGAGCAATAGTCACCGTCGCATCATTGAAAACCAGCCTTTCAGCCAATCCCTTTACCGAGTGGCCTCTGCCCACAATCAATGTTCTGCATGACCTAAGATCCCACCCAGCTACTATCATAGCCATAAATACAGCTTCCGCGCAGCAGGACATCCCATCATGCCACAGGTTGTCTACATCCTCATCTCGGCCGAGGAACAGGCCATCTGCTTTTGCTTCAGCGTCTAAAACGCATGGTAGGCCCGCTCTTTTCTCTCTCAAAATTCTGACTCCGAGAGCGTGCGCCTTGCTCCTCACAGCCATGAGATACGGGGTATGAACTTCCTGCGGAACGCATACAACAGCTTGCTTCCTGCTTGAGATCCACGCCGTCTCCTCGTCGAGACGGTAGACAAGCTGGTCAATTATTTCTTTCATCGTTTCTCCTTCATAGCAGTTTCCAATGGTATCCTCTTGGATCGAGCAAGCCTCCGTATAGTCGCCTATCCAGTGCTGATACCATCAGTCCGTTTTTCTTCGCCGCCTCTGTCACGCTTGACCATGCCGGTCATTCAGGTCCCTCGCCTTCTTCGAGTCCGGGCATCTACTTGAGCGAGCCAACATCACGCATAATCTTCAGGATCTCGTCCACGCTGTTCGGCAATGGCTTCTTCACATTGTTCATTCCGTTCAGAGCTCCGACGGAGCCTTTTGCGAAGCGGTCTGTCGTCTCCCCTGTCTCATACATGATCGTAAGGCCATCATCGGTGAAATCGGGTTGCAGGATGATTTCCTTGTGGCTCTGGAAAAGGACCGGCTCATCGGGGTCTTTGCAGAGGTCAATGTAAACCCGGCAACATATCCCGCAAGGCCCGGTAACTTTCCAGTAGAGCCCGGTGGCTTCTGCCAGAGCGGCGGCGAGCGGTTTGATAACGCCGTCCATCCAGTTCACCTTCTCCATTCTTCTGAGCTTCTCTTGGATGCGTTCTGCCTCAACGGTCTTTTTCTGTGCTCTGGCGGCAGCCCGTTGGATGATAAGCTCCGCTTCCTGCTCCAGCTCGGCCAATTTCTGCTTGAACGCCGTGATCTCGTAGCGTTCCTTCTCGCTTGCAGCGAGGTAATCCTGGATCAACCTGTCAAGCATCTGCTACCTCCAAGATGTCATAGATGGTCACGGGCCGCATATCACGGTCTCCCTCAGTTGGCTCGCCCTCCCAAAACTCTACAACAGCCTCATACCTCATATTATTCATCCTCCTCTATCGGTTTCTGGAGCCAGAGCCTCATATACTCGGGGCTTGGTATCCCATCCTCGCACAGTTCTTCAAACATCCGGAGAAGTTCAGTTGCCATCTGCTCGTCGCTCATGGACCGGATATAATCAGCTCTGGCCGTAGGCCATGTCCTGTGCGGACAGCCATGTGCTGTGCAGATGGTTGCTCCATCTGTCAATTCCTTGATAGGGCACTTTTCTCCCGTGCATCTCATTCCGCTCATGCCTCTTTCTCCCTCAACGCAGCTTCCGCTTCTTCTCGTGATAAAAACCAAGTCTTTCCGAGGTCTCGATCCAGACAGTCATCAAGTCCCTGATGGTGCAGTTCATAGTGGCCGTCTCCCCACACAGAGGTATTATAAACACGGCGAGGGCTTATGCCGACCCCTCTGGCGTGTTTCTTGCTTCTGAGCTGGTATACTGTTACATCCGAGGGTTTGCACGGCAGAACCACGCACCGTCCTTCCTGGTCGGCCTGAGTCCTCTCCCGAAGGCGATCCAAGTCATATTCGTCGCCAAGAATGTCCTCGATCATCTCCAGTCGGCCCCGCATTTCTGCGGCCTGCACAGCGGCAGCATGGAGAAGACCGACAACCCCCTCAATCGTGTCCACTCCATCGAACATGGCATCATACATCTCGTCTCCAAGACTTTCTGGATTATCTGCCACGATATTCATGCTGTGTGTTTGCGCGATCCGGCGGATCAACTCCACCAGTGTCGTATCCGCATAGTCTGGTTCCGGGCCTCCGCCACGGACCACGACCTCATTGTTCTCTGCATAGAACAGATTGAGATGCACCAGAATACTTTTTTCATCATTGGTTGTCAGTCGTTTCATTTTTTCTTTCCTCCAACGCATATTCCGCTCTCTCTTTCGAGAGGAACACGCCTCTCCCAATTTCCTCATATTTGAAGAATGTGTTTTCAGCCGGCTCTCCAGCATAGAACCCGCCGATTCCAATGGCGCCAACCGTGTCTGCGGATACATACCATCCATTTGTTTCCGGGTAGAACTGAGGATCATCTTGAACCAGAGTGAAAATCCTTGCCCCTGGCACCACCCCTTTCAGTGCCGCTACAATTTCTCCCGGCTCTAACCCGGTGTCTTCATAGGCGGCCAGTTTCTCCCACGCCTGTTCTTCGTATGGGCAGCCAGAGGAGCAATGCCCGGTGAATTGATAGCAAGTCAGCCCTCCAAAGTGTGTGCAGCAAGCCTTTTCGTCGCCACCCACGCTCATATCTTTTTTCGTGATCCTGTTCACTTTCGCCCCTCCGTCCCTTCAATCTGTTCAAAATTCAACCCAGAGGCAGAGAGCTCAGAAAGCATATACTCCTCGCAGCACAAATCCTGAAGCTCAGGGTGCTCCTCCGGGTTTGCCCACCGGTCGTATGCCTCATCGAGAGCCCGGTATACATCGGCTTCAGACCAGCTATCGTCATCCCAGGCAACGCAGAGCGTTCTTTCGTAGCAAGCTACTTCGTACTCAAGCTTGCGCTTATATTTCTCATTCACTTTTCGGCCGCCCCCCCTTTTGGCATGATGGGCGTAGACGATTACGCCAGGGATGTTGGCGACCTTCTCCTCGAACTCGGCGTCAGTCATCGGCTGCTGATAGAATTTGACTTCCTCCAGCTCGTCATTCTCTCCGTAGCTCTTTACCGCATACAGGACGTGATCCGCCCCAGTCTCCTTCAGAAGCTTCGCCGCTTCCTTTCCGAACTCGCGGATGTGGAGATCCACATCTCGAGCAGGCATCTGCCCCACCTGAGTCATCCCGCACGAGCTCCAATTAGACCATCTCACCCAGCTCATTTTCTTACCTCCACTTCCCTGATTCCGAGAAGGAAGCAGCCCGCATTGATAATCTGGGCTACCATCTCCTGAGCCTTATCAAAGTCCCCTTCCTCTACCTTCTGAACACCAAATCTGCTCCGATAGCAGATCTCGAACACTTTCTTTCCACTCCGACCGCATTCCGGGCAAAGACTTCCGAGCGCCTTGTTCGCTCCGCAGTACGGGCAGCTAATCTCGTTCATATCGTCCTCTCCTTTCATCCAAATGAGATGCAGAACGGAACTTCCTGCTGATCCAGGTACACAGCGAGGGCCTTGTAGGCATCATCAATTCCGTGGAAATCAGTCTCCTTTTCGATGCTTTCCACAATCGCCCAGGGCTGTCCTTTTTTGTCGTACCAGAGGCACTCAAAGACCAGAGCCTTTTCCTTCTTTCGATCCATCTCAATCAGAGGAACTCTTTCTCTCACCGTTTGCTCCGTATAGTAAAATCCGGCCGGTGCAGCATCCATCAGATACAAATATTTCACCGTCTTCCGCCTCCTATCAATTCTGCCAGATGCCGCCCGTACTGGCGAAAGCAATCCAGCGATTGATGACCCGGTTCTGTTCCGTGTCTACCTCGAATATGTCCACGTTCCGCCCGGTTCTCTTTGCGTACTTGGAGGCGATCATCTCCGCCTGGGCCCTTACGCCGACCTTTCCGATGTGCTCCCCAGCTACGCCGGTGCTTTCGTTGAAAGTGAACTGGATGTTGTAGTGTTTCATATCTTCTACCTCCGATGTCGTTGGGTAATGATTTATCGTAACTTTACTTTACAACACCTACCGCCCGTGTCAATAGAAGTGTTGATTTAATGCAAATATTTTTTATATTATTCGTAACAGTTTATTTTTAGAAACAGAACGCGCCGGCCGCTAAGGCCGCAGAAATCAGTTCAGCTTCTTCTTTCTCTCTCCCACTACTGCGGAGAGCGAGAGATAACTTGGAGTTGTATAGAAAATACATCCCGCAAGCCTCCTGCAATGGCTCAATCTCAACCACTTTCCAAGCGCCGTCCCTGACCTGAGCAATAGTCCCAAATTTAGTCCCGATGTACCCCATTTTTGCGCCGACCTCGTCGTAGTGCACAGAGCCATCCCGGCGTTTGTTGTACTCATGAACAATCACATCGAATTTGTCACCACGAGCAGCCTTTGCGGCGAACCACCAATCAAAATCATTGCAGGAACCGTAGAACCGATCCGTGATCTTCCCCGTTTCCGCATCGGCGAACTCGACGGAGAGAACGTGAGCGGTTCTCCCCCAAAATGCGTCTCCAAACGGAGGCTTATGGATCAAGACACCATTTTGGGTGTAATTCTGAGAATTTTCACAAGAAAATAGTCCCGCAAAGTAGGGCCGGTTGAACATAATAAAAACCTCCTGCGTTGTTTAAGAGGAGGAGCCGCATCACAGCTCCTCCTCCCCCGTTGTTGTATTGATACGCCAGATGATCTCCCCTGTTTCCGGGTTGCAAATGCTGATGTTGTTGGTGTTGATGAGTGTTTGGATGAGGGCGCAGAATGCCTCCTCCGCCCCCGTCCTATCTACTTCCTCCCGGATGTAGTCCGCCGGGTATTTTTGGTTTAAGAGGTGTTCCCAAAGGGCGAGCTCAGGGTGGAAGTGTTGCGGAAGTTTTGTTAGAGGTTTGGGGGTTGTGTGGTTGAAAATGGTGGTTGTGGTGATTTTCATGGTATCATCCTCCTTGACTTTATCGTAACTTACCTACCTCCTAAGTCAATGGAATTGCGTATATTTTCAAAGATTTTTCAAGATAAACAGAACAAAACAGGAGCGAGCCATCCTGCTTCGGATCTGCCCGCTCCCGTTCTGATTGCCGCCTAAAACCTCTGGGAGTAGCTCTGATGATGTGGTATAGGCTAACATACCGCAGAAAACGCTGTATTCTGGTTTTCTTCGATATACCTCGCTATATTCACCAGAGCTGATCCATGTATCCGGTGGGTTCTTCTCAGGTAAGTATCTTCTTTCCCCTCAAAGTCAGCTTTGCTTCCAAACATCATATCTCTGACCTCGATCCAGCTCGATCTGTCAAGGTATTTCATTTGGATAACAGCCCTTTCATCCGGGTTTTTCATGTGCTTCAGGATTTCTTCTATCCTTTTCCGCTCTCTGCTTTGCTCGCAAACGGAAGCTCTGATCTCCTCCTCAAGTTCTTCCTTCTGCCCAATGAGCTCAGCCATTCGATCATTCGCTGCGCTCGGTGCCTTCGGCATATCGGTGAGTACCTGGGCCCCCAGCCCCTCCAGTCTTGCAATCAGATGTTCGAGCCGTTCTATCTGGTTGTCGATGTCTCGCTCATTCTCTACATATTCTTTAAGCCGTGACTTCACGGCTTCAACATCGTATCTCTTTTCTTCATCCATGCTCCGGGCAAGCCCCTCTCACCTCGCTCTCAATGCTCCAGCACTATGTCAGATCCTTCAGCCACGGATAGCGCACCCCAAACTTGCTGAAGCTATCCCCAAATATCGCTTCAAGGTGCCCATCGAGTTTGATTTGCCAGTAGTCTGCCTCGTCGGTTTTCTCAAGCGCCCCATGATATTTGTCATAGGTCTCTCCCCACGCCTTGATGATCTTTTCAAGCCGTTTCTTTCCAAACACATCCTTACCCATGACATCCGGGTCGTTCAGGGTGAGAGCCAACGTATCGGTCATATACTGAATTACCGTGTCTTTCTCCGCTTGGCGGTAAACATCTACCCTCGTTTGCTGCCTTTGGAGGTATGCGTTTTTCTTTGCCATAGCGAACACCCCGCTATTCTGTCGTTAATCGCTCCAGGGAAATTCGGTGATAATGTCTTCTCCCCAAATAGGTTTCAGGCTGTCTTTCATGAACACCGGTTTCCCGTGCTTTCTTGCGTAGTTCACTACATCTTCGATCCATTCTCGCCTCGGGATCACCTTGTCTTTCCGGTTGCCCGTCTCAGCGCCAATGATGAACCAATCAATGTATCCCAGCTCATCCGGTGTGTTCTCGTTGCAAAGCGGCCCGAGGATCGGTTCTATGCTTGCAAAGGTGTGCAAATCCTTTGCCCACATGATCGGAGATGTGTCATCTGTCGCGGTCGTCCCGTACCAGAAGCTGTCTCCTGTTGGAAGTAGGCCGGACTCCCGGAGCTTGATGTATCTCTCCGGGTTCTTGGTGAGAAACAGGTAGCGATGGCCTTCCGCAGCCTTGCAAGCATCGAAAACCTTTGTAATCCATTCATCCGGAATCCATTCTCCGAACAGATCCGCCATAGAGCAGACAAAGATGGTTTTTCCAAAGCCCTTTGTAGACGGGTCGTTCAGGCGATATTCGTGGAAGGTCGGGGTGAAGCCGTATGGGTACGAGGCGTTCCTGATGGCACCATCTTTCCCTGTGACCTTTAGCCTTTCCTTCAGGACGACCAGTTCCTGATCTGTGCTCCCGTCGGGCGATAGGTCGCACCCTTTGAAGCGATTTGCAGTTCCTCGGGCGTAGCAGTATGGGCAGATGTGCCTGCACCCGGAAACCGGATTCCAGGACGAGTTCGCCCATTCTATGCGTCACGTCACGGGCCGTAATATTCAGGGCGGCCATCTTTTCCGGGTTCAGCCAG
>OGZY01000610.1_pt1 | contig 20598 bp, 10 predicted proteins | sample 1576911 | NCBI WGS metagenome assembly OGZY01 (sample SAMEA3541488, study PRJEB24748) | human gut metagenome | biome: human gut; feature: human-associated habitat; material: faeces | place: China | collected 2012 | reverse complement strand
CAGTCGGTTAGAGCATCTGACTGTTAATCAGAGGGTCCTTGGTTCAAGTCCAAGACGAAGAGCACAAAGGTTCGCAGATAGCGAGCCTTTTTTGTTATCATACATATCATAAAAGCCTTCATCACATTCTTTTGTAATTCCATTGTAATCTCCAGCCGCCATTTTCCTTATATTACTCTCAGATACAAGATTTCCACTCAAATGTTTTGGAACTATCTTACTATTATTTACATTTGTTGGGAAACAATTACTAATATGAAAACGCACATTATAGCACTTCTTCTACTTACAGGAGGAGTATTGAACTTATTTGGAGAAAACTTACATAACTTTTTCAACCGATATAATTTCAGCTTCATTACAGAAGATACTGGGTTACCCCATAACTTCATCAATGATATTTACAAAGACACTCAAGGATATATCTGGGTAGCTACTAATAATGGAATAGGACGGTATAATGGCTATCAATTCATTCATTATAATTCCCAATCCCACTCCATTCGCTTGAAAAACGACTACGTGCATAAAGTCTGTGAGGATAAGTTTCAACGACTCTGGATAGGGTCGGAAGAAGGAATAGACCTCATTGACTTGAAACATTATACACAGATAGACACGGACAAAGAACTGCCTGCCGAATTGAAATCTCTAGCAAGTAACTACATTGCATCCATCTATCGGGACAAGCAGGACAATCTGTGGATATCGACAGACAAGAATCTATGGTATCTGGAACTAGGCGTAAACGGGCAAATAAAAGATTACTATAAACTGAAAAAAGATACAGAATCCCCCATCCACGCTGTTATTGACCTGCAAGAATACATCTGTGCAGGCATAGATAATCATGTATGCCGTATTGAAAAAGGAAGCAACCACTTACTGAAAACCAGCATGGTATCGGAGCTGCTGAAACCCTTCTCAGAAGACTGGAGAATTCTCTGCATGGAAACTGACGGGGAATTGTTATGGATAGGAACCAATCGCGGACTCTTCAAGTATAACCATACTCGGCAGAGTTTGAACCGGTACCGTTACTCCAATCATCGCCCCGGAATGCTAAGTCAAGCCTATATAACCGGAGTTAAACTGACTAGCAAAGGAGATGTCATCGTTTCTACTCTGAACGGACTCAATGTATACAATCGGGATACCGATACTTTTACTTATATCCGCCAAAACAATGAAATGCCTGACAAGTCGTTGAACTGTAATTTCATCAACTGCCTGCTGACCGACAATGAGAATATCTGGGTAGGGACCGAGATAGGAGGAATCAATTTATTGACTCCCAATTGTCTGCAAACGTATGTGTGGCAATATAACTATCTTCGAGAAACCTCTCTTTCCCCCAATCCGGTCAATGCCATCAGCGAAGACAAAGACGGAAATCTATGGGTAGGAACAGTAGAGGGAGGACTCAACAAAAAGAGCAAAGGCAGCGATGAGTTCATTCATTATACTTTTGACCAGAACAATCCCACTTCCATCAGTAACAACTCTATCCGTGGCATTCTCATTGATTCCGAAAATCATTTATGGGCATATACTTGGGGAGTCGGAATCAATGAACTAAATCTGAACATCCCCCATAACCAAACTTTCCAACGCCATATCCGGGAAGACTCCATAGGACTGGAAGGAGATTTCCTGAGCAGCGCCTGTGAAGACACCATGAACAATGGTTTATGGTTTGGTACTACCAGAGGGCTTCATTTCTACCATAAAAAGACCAAGCGTTTCACCCGGGTCTTGTTTGACCGTTCCGACAATGAATTCGATGCGGTAGGATCCATCATTATCGACCGCAAGAAACGCCTTTGGATGGGAACATCTGAAGGAGTTTTCATTATGGATTTACACTCGTTCTCCATTTCCTCCGCACAATTCAGCTATACCTATTTAAAACATAAACTGACGGAACCCACTTCATTGCAATTAGAAAAAATAAACTGTATCATAGAAGATCATAATGGTACCATCTGGCTGGGGGCAAATGGGAACGGACTATATCAACTAGCGGAAGAAAACGGAACACAGTTCACATTTCATAACTACACCCGCAAGGACGGGTTACCCAATAATACCATTATAGGTATTGTGGAAGATAAAACGGGACATCTGTGGATGTCCACCAACCACGGCATCGCCCAACTGGATACACAAACCATGACTTTCACCAATTATACAAAAGAAGACGGACTGCCCAATAATCAGTTTTATTGGAACGCATCTTATTATTCTCCCCAAAATAACCTGTTATATTTCGGTACTATAAACGGATTAGTCGCTTTCACCCCCGATATAGCCAAGACAAAAAAGCAGGATGCCAAAGTCAAACTGACCTCAATCAGTGTCGCCGGTACCATGGTCTATCCTCCAGCAGACGGAAAAACTCCCTGCGCGGTAACAAATTTACATACCATCCGTCTGCACGAAAAAGATCATGGTTTTTCCATCGAGTTTTCCACCTTAAACTATGGAAACTGTAACCGAGTGAAATATGCCTACCGCTTGAAAAATTATGAGAATGAATGGACAGAAACCCTTCCTGGCGAACATACTGCTAGATACAATTTCGTTCCCTCCGGAAAATATGTGTTCCAAGTCCGTGCCACAGACGAGAAAGGACATTGGTCCGATAAAATAACGGAAGTCAAAGTAACCATCACTCCTTATTTCTATAAATCCTGGTGGTTCTATTTATTGCTTGCCATTCTGATCACCGTAGGCAGCTATTATTTTTATCAATGGAAAATAAGTCTGTACCGTCAACAGAAAAAACAACTGGAAAAAGAAGTAGCCCAACGCACCCATGAGCTAGAGTTACAAAATAAACAACTAGAAATAATGGCACGACACGTCGAGGAGGTAACGGAAGAAAAAATTGCTTTCTTCACCAATATCACTCATGAATTCCGGACACCAGTCACTTTAATCAACGGTCCCATCCAACGCGCCCTTGACGAAAGCCATGAGCCGGAAGTAAAGAAACAGCTACAAATAGCTGAACGGAATTCCAATTATCTGCTATCACTAGTCAATGAATTAATGGACTTCAGAAAGTTAGATGCAGACAAAGTTGTATTAAATAAGACAAACGAAAACTTTATCCGCCTTATACAAAATATATTAATGCCTTTCGAAGTATTTGCCCATGAACGGAACATAAACATCATCACCTACTTCCGGCTCTGTACCCCGTTTTGGATATTTGATGTTGAATATATGCGCAAAGCCATTATTAATCTGATATCCAATGCTGTTAAATTCACTCCCGATTATGGAAAAATAAGTTTGTATGTGGCTTCCCTTACCGACAAAGACAACCATACCTGGCTGTTCATAGATATAAAAGATACAGGTAATGGTATCGTACCCGAAGATATAGAACGTATTTTCGAACGCTTCTACCAATCCAAAAAGAGCATCAAATATCCCGTTTATGGACAAAGCAGCACAGGAATCGGACTATTCTTATGTAAGAAAATCATTTCTCTGCACGGAGGCAACATCTATGCAGGAAACAATCCCAAGCAAGGAGCTTTCTTCAGAATACTATTACCTTTGGAAAAAGGTATCCCCCAAGCCAAATCAGAAAAAGAAAAATATGAGCAGAATGAACATCCACTTTCCATTCCTGCCAATGGAAACGAGAAAAAGGAAACCATCCTCATTGTTGAAGATAATGCAGATATGCGTACTTATATTTGTTCCATTCTCAAAAACAATTATCAATTAAAAGAAGCACAGAACGGTGCAGAAGCTCTTTACTTGATTCAAAGAGAAACGATTGATTTGATTGTCAGCGACCTGATGATGCCCGTCATGGACGGGAATGAATTATCCCGCCGGGTAAAAGCTAATCTGGCTACTTCCCACATCCCCTTTCTCATGCTCACTGCCCTCCGGTCTGAAGCCCAAGAAAGAATCAGCTATGAAATAGGAGTAGATGAATATCTGTGCAAACCATTTGATGAGGTTATTCTAAGATTACGTATCCGAAATATACTTGCCTTACGCCAGAAATACAAATCCATGTTCTCCACTAGTATGAATTGTGAAACATTGAATATAAACGCTAGTTCCAAAGACAACACATTTATGACATCGGCAATCAATTTAATGAAAGAACATTATGCCGACTCGGATTATAACTTAGAGCGCTTTATCCGCGATATGGGATACAGCAAAACCTTAGTCAATCAGAAATTGCAATCTTTGACAGGGCAGTCCATTGGTCAATTCATGAGAAACTACCGATTAAATGTGGCAAAAGACACTTTAACCAAAGTAGAATGTGACATTTCTGTTGCAGAAATCGCATATGCCGTAGGTTTTAACGACCCTAAATATTTCACAAAATGCTTCAAAGAACTGTTTGGAGTACTTCCAAGCGAATATTTTGGAAAAAAATAGTTCACTTTACTATTTTACTCCATTTGTGCACCATATTCTCCTATAAAAAGCTTTGTTTCCCTTACATTTGTAAAAAACAGAAATGCAAATGTATATGAAAAACACATTCTTATTATTGAGCTGGCTGATATTACTCCCCTCCGGTATACTGGCAAACCCCATCAAGGGAATGCTGGAAAGGATAGACAAGGGAGCATCGGACAAGTTCGTAGTCGAACTACACAAAAGCCCAAATGACTTTTTCGAGTTGGACCAAAAAGGCGACAAGGTAGTGATACGAGGCAATACCTATATTAATATAGCAACCGGAATCAACTGGTACTTAAAGTATCATGCCGGAATCCACCTGTCATGGAACAGTATGCATGCCTCACTACCCAATGTTCTTCCTCCCGTCTTCCGTAAAGAACGCCACGAAACAAATCTGGCCCTGCGTTACGATTTCAATTACTGCACCTACTCCTACTCCATGGCATTTTGGGATTGGAAACGTTGGGAAGAGGAACTGGACTGGATGGCACTGCATGGCATCAACCTGCCACTTGCTGCCGTAGGACATGAATGTGTGTGGCGTAACCTATTACTCCGCTTAGGATTTTCCAAACAGCAAATCAATGATTTTATTGCCGGACCAGCATTCCTTGCCTGGTGGGAAATGAACAATTTGGAAGGCTGGGGAGGCCCTAACCCCGATAGTTGGTATAAACAGCAAGAAGACTTGCAGAAAAAAATATTGAAACGAATGAAAGAATGGGGAATGCACCCCGTACTGCCCGGTTACTCGGGTATGATCCCCTCCAAACTGGATTTGGGAAAACGTATTGATGGTGGAAAAGAAGAGAAAACATTAAGCAACACTTCCTCGGAATCCGCCCAAAGCACTCTCAACAAATGGAACGGATTTGACCGACCGGGAATCTTACTGCCCGACGATCCCAAGTTTACCCAGATTGCCAGCCTTTTTTACGAAGAAACCGAAAAGCTGTATGGAACAAGTGACTACTACTCCATCGATCCTTTTCATGAAGCCAAAAGCTTGCCTGCCAGACTAGACTTCGGCAAAGCCGGCAAGGCTATTATGGATGCAATGAAAAAGGCTAATCCAAAAGCTGTGTGGGTGGTGCAGGGATGGACAGAAAATCCACGCCCGGAAATGATGAAAGCGCTGAATCCCGGCGATCTGCTCATCCTTGATTTATTTAGCGAATGTCGTCCCATGTGGGGCATTCCCTCTATATGGAAACGAGACAAAGGATACGAAGAACACAACTGGTTGTTCTGCCTGTTGGAAAATTTCGGTGGGAACGTGGGTTTGCATGGAAGGATGGACCAACTTCTTCATAATTTTTACCTGACCAAAGACAACCCACTGGCCGCTCAGCTAAAAGGCATCGGTCTGACAATGGAAGGCATTGAAAATAATCCCGTTATGTTCGAACTGATGTGCGAACTACCTTGGCGTGCAGAAAAGTTTACCAAAGAAGAATGGATAAAACAATACATCCGCGCACGCTATGGCACAGACGATGAATCTATCTGGCAAGCTTGGCAGATCCTGGCAAACGGTATCTACAACTGTCCGGCAGGCAACAACCAACAAGGTCCTCACGAAAGTATCTTTTGCGGGCGCCCATCACTGAATAATTTCCAAGCATCCAGCTGGAGCAAAATGTGCAACTATTACGACCCCACTACCACAGCAGAAGCCGCACGATTGATGGTGAGCGTAGCACACAAATATCGCGGTAACAACAACTTTGAATATGATCTAGTTGATATCACCCGACAAGCCATTGCCGACCGTGCCCGAATAGTGTACAATTACGCTGTTGCCGACTTTAAAAGCTTCGATAAAAAAAGTTATGCCACACATACCCGACAGTTCTTGGAACTACTGATAATGCAAGACAAACTGTTGGGCACACGCAAAGAATTCAAAGTAGGGAACTGGATTCAACAAGCGCGCAATCTAGGAAGTACATCTGAAGAGAAAGACCTCTACGAATGGAATGCCCGCGTACAAATCACCACATGGGGAAACCGTTACTGCGCCGACATCGGCAAGTTACGAGATTATGCCCATAAAGAATGGAACGGACTACTGCGCGACTTTTATTATAAACGTTGGGAAAAATACTGGCAAGTACTGCAAGACCAACTGGATGGCAAACTTCCTGTACTGCCAGTAGGTAATTCATCAACCCCCACTGCCGATAATCCAGCCATGACCATAGATTGGTATGCCCTGGAAGAACCATGGACACTGGCAAAGAACACCTATGCGGCATCTGCCGAAGGTGATTGTATAGAAGTAGCAAAAGAGGCTATAACATTGATAAACAATTGATTGTAAGATGAAAAAGAAAGAACTCGATACAGAAACCGCACAGCAGGCACTGCCCATTAAAAAGAGGCTTTTGTCACTCGATGCACTCAGGGGCATCACTGTAGCAGGAATGATTCTGGTCAACAATGCAGGAGGCAAAGTGTCGTATGCACCTTTACAACATTCTGCATGGAACGGACTGACACCTTGTGACTTGGTTTTTCCTTTCTTTCTGTTCATCATGGGTATTTCAACATATATTTCATTGAACAAATTCAATTTCAACGTTTCCCTACAAGTGGTAACCAAGATATTGAAACGCACATTTCTTATTCTATGCATCGGATGGGCAATCGGTTGGTTTGACCATGTATGTGAAGGTGACTTCCTGCCTTTTGTCCATCTGCGCATCCCCGGGGTACTACAACGCATTGCTTTATGTTACTGTGTTATTTCTTTTACAGCCCTATTTATGAATCATAAGTTCATCCCCACATTAACCTTTATCTTACTGGTAAGCTACACTGTCATATTATGCATGGGGAACGGTTATACCTGCGATGAAAGCAATATTTTATCCATCATTGACAGGCAACTTTTCGGCGAAGCACATCTCTATCAGAAGAGCCCGATTGATCCGGAAGGATTTGTAAGCACTCTCTCTGCTATCGCCCACACTTGTATCGGTTTTTCATGTGGAAAATGGATAATACAAAGCCATCAGACAGAAAACAAAGTGCTCCGTTTGTTCTTGACCGGATTCATTCTGATGAGTATCGGCTATTTGTTGGCAGATGCGCTGCCTTTAAATAAAAGAATATGGTCTCCTACTTTTGTTCTGGTGACCTGCGGAGCGGCTTCCATGTCACTTGCCACATTAATGTATTATATAGACATAAGGAATAAACAAAAATGGTGCCGCTTCTTCATCATCTTCGGCGTCAACCCCCTATTCCTCTATGTACTGAGCGAAGTACTTGCCATTATGATGGGAAGTACCGGATGGAAGGCGGCAGCCTATGCAGCCATTCATTCAGGAATAACCGACGCCTACCTTGCCTCAGCTGTCTACGCCCTCGTTTTCACTCTGTTTTTGGGGTGTATCGGTTATCCGCTATATCTTAAGAAAATATACATCAAACTGTAACAACCAATTCATAATATATAGAGAACTATGCAGTATTAAACAAGAACATATTAATCAAAACCAAAATTAAATTCTATGCTAAACGTACAATCTCTAACCCAAAGGACATTTGCACAGATAGTAGTCTTTGCATTACTCCTATTAAACAGTACACTGGCATTTGCTCAAAATCAAGTTAACGGTATTGTCACAGACAAGACCGGAGAACCCCTTATCGGAGTGAATGTAGTCGAAAAAGGTACTACCAACGGTGTTATCACTGACTTTAACGGACAGTTTACATTGAATGTAGCACAAGGAAAGACACTCGTATTCTCTTACGTGGGTTACACTACCCAGGAAATTACAGTAAAAGGATCTTCTTTGAAGATTATTATGGAAGAAGATTCTAAAACATTAGATGAAGTTGTGGTAGTAGGTTATGGCAGTATGAGTCGTAAGGATGTAACCAGCTCCATTACCACTGTGAAAGCAGACAAACTGAATGTAGGAGTTTATTCTGACCCTGGACAGTTGTTGCAAGGTAAAGTCCCTGGTTTGACGGTAGTACAAAGCAGCGACCCGACTTCTGGTACAGCTTCTATCTCTTTACGTGGGGCTTCTTCTCTGCGTACCGGTGCGGCAATGGAACCTTATTATGTTATTGACGGTATTCCCGGTATGTCATTAAGTCTGATTGCTCCCGAAGATATTGAAAGCATTGACGTACTTCGTGACGCTTCTGCAACGGCTATTTATGGCTCCAAGGCTGCTAACGGTGTAATCTTGATTACCACCAAAAAAGGTAGTAAAAGTGAGCACACTTCTGTAAACTACAGCGCATATCTTGCATTTGACAACATTGCCAAGCGTTTAGATATGATGACTGCCGACGAACTCCGCACCTATGCCAAGGAAAATAACATCACTCTTCCGAATGACAAAGGAGCAAACACCAATTGGAACGATGAAGTACTGCGCACAGCAATCAGTCATAACCACAACGTTTCTATCAATGGCGGTTCAGAAAAGACTCAATACAGTGCCAGCATGAGTTATCAAAACAAACAAGGTATCGTACGTGGTACAGATTTCGAGCGTTTCGGCGGCCGCGCATTCTTGCAAACCAAAGCACTGAATGATCGGCTCACCTTAGCCTTTAATGTGAATGCCGCACAATCAAAAGGTACCACCGTTGATTCCGCCAAAGATGGCCAATCCGTATTCGATGCCATGAATTATTATTCTCCACTAGTTCCTGTCACCAATGCAGACGGCTCTTGGTATAGCGACAAAACTATCTCCCAAAACTTCAATCCTGTATCCATGATCAATGAAGATACTTTTGAAAATAACAAGAAACTCCTTCAAGGAACAGCCAAAGGTACTTTAGATATCACTAAGGACTTGAAATGGAACTTAAGTCTTTCCTATCAAGACGAACAATATATATGGAACGAATACCATACCAGCAAATCCCAATATAACACCCGAAATGGCGAAGCTAAACGTATTGCAACAGAAAACAAGAAAAAAATTCTTGAAACATACATAAACTATGATCATACATTCGCCAATATCCACAAACTGGGCCTGATGGCCGGTTATTCATGGGAACAGAATGATGACAATGACAGTTTCGGTCTGGATGTCTACGACTTTTACAATGATAACACCACCTTTTATAATCTGAACCTTGCCAATAAAATGGATTGGCAGAATGGCGGTATCACCAGCAATAATAACGGTCATTTGGAAACTTTACGTATGATCTCATTTTATGGACGTATCAACTACTCCTTCAACAGCAAATACCTGCTTCAAGCAACAATTCGACGTGACGGCTCCTCTGCTTTTGGAAAGAACAACCGTTGGGGAACTTTTCCATCTGCATCGTTGGCATGGCGTATGAGCGAAGAAAAGTTCATCAAAGATTTAAATGTTTTCGATGACTTGAAGTTCCGTGTTGGTTATGGTGTTAGTGGTAACTCACTCGGATTCGGAGCTTATTCGGCTATCCAGACTTACAGTACTTCAGGTTGGTTCAACTATACAAACGCCAATGGCACACAGAATAGTTACCATACCCTGGCAGCCGCCTCAAATGCCAATCCAGACCTAAAATGGGAACGTACAGCCATGTTGAACATCGGGCTGGACTTCAGCTTCTTTGGAGGCAGATTAGGAGGAACCATCGAATACTATGACAAGCGTACCAGCGACCTGATATACACTTACGAGGTTTCCACAAACCGCTATCCTTTCGGAACCATGCCGGCCAATGTGGGAGATATCAGCAATAAAGGTATTGAATTTACCATTAATGCCACTCCTATACAAACAAAAAATTTCTCTTGGCAAACCAGTTTGAACTTATCTCATAATAAAAATAACGTAGAAAGTATATCCAACAGTGAATATTCCGTAGATTATATCCGTGCAGCCGATCCTGAAATCGCAGGTTATTCTTCAAATGCAGACGTACAGCGCATCATGGAAGGACATCCTATCGGCACCTTCTACACCTACGAATGGGCCGGCTACAATAACCAAGGAGTATCCATCTTTTATGTACACGATCCTGAAACGGGTGAGCGTACAGGCGAAACGACCACAGATCCTGAAACTGATAGAGACCGTACTATTACCGGCTGTGCACAACCTGATTTAAATTTAGGCTGGAGCAATAACTTCCAATACAAGAACTGGAATCTCGATTTATTCTTTACTGGTGTTTTTGGACAAGATATCTACAACGCCACTGCAGAACAATACTCTAATGTTTCTTTTGTGAAAGAAGGCCGCAATGTATTAAAAAGCGTAGCTACCGAACACCGTGCTACAGACACACAATCTCAAGCACCATCCAATCGCTGGATAGAGAACGGTAGTTATTTCCGTCTGTCCTCGGTTTCATTGGGATATACTTTCGGCAAAATTGGTAACTGGATAAACTCGCTCAAGCTATACGCTACTTGTAATAATGTATTCACCATTACCGGTTACTCCGGTCGTGATCCGGAAATCAACCTTGGAGGCTTGGAACCGGGTATGGACAGACGCACCAATTACTATCCGCGTACCCGTTCATTTATGATCGGTGTAAACATGAATTTCTAACCATATAATTGAAAACTGATATGAAAAATAGCATAAAATTAATAACCTGGCTAGTAGGTGGTCTGTTCACCTTCTCCTCCTGCACAGATCTAGATGTGGATCTTAAATCCACTTATACAGAATACCCGGATTCCGAAATTGCCAAAGAAGCGAAAATGGCAGGTTTGTATTATGGATTCGGCGGAGCATTAGGACGTCGTTATATGGAAGCTGCCCTGCTGTCCTCTGATGAATTCATGGCAGTGACATTTGGTGGTAACTGGTATGATGGCGGCAATTATATCCATTCCTCTCTTCATGCCAGCCTTCCAGGAGACGCACACGTGGACTGGGCCGGTGATATTCCGGCTGCAATCACAAAGTGCAATCAAGCAATTTTTGACCTGGGTGGAGAGGATGAAAACAATGCCGAACAAGAAGCCTTGATTGCTCCGGCACTTGCCATGCGTGCTTTCTATCATTTTATTTTTATGGATACATTCGGAGCAACTCCCAAATTAGACCATTTGATCGGCGATTCTGAAGCTATCGACCGTTCTCCCCGTTCCGAAATTACAAAATTTATCGAGAGCGACCTGCTTCGTGCTTTGGCTTCCGGCGGTTTAAAAGAAGATGTTGATGCTTCCACTTATGGCAAGCCAACCAAATGGATGGCTGAGGCTCTCCTTGCCAAACTCTATATAAACTGGGCTGTTTATACCTGTAATGATGTAGCTACTTATGATCCAAGCATGACTAATTCCAAATTGAATGATGTCATAAAATATTGCGATGATATCATCGCCTCTGGTCATTTCAACCTCAGTGATGGTTATCGCAAGAAATTCATGCCGGACAACGGCTATCAGATCAAAGATTTCATCTATGCAATGCCATACCAAAATAATGAAACATCAACCAGAGCCAATACTTACGCCCGTTTTCAATTCTGGCCTAAATTCAACAATGACGGCGCGGACGGCAAAGGACTGTTCGGTATAACACTATCCAAAAATGCTGGAGGCGTTTTCATCGTCACTCCTGAAGCAGCAGACCGTTTTTGTCTGGAAGGAGATGAACGCAATGACATCATCATGAAAGGTGCGATCAACTATTATGACATCAGCACACATACAATGGGAACAGAACCTTATATATACAACGGACAACAAGTTGTCCTCACCAAGAATATCACCATCTTGAATGACCAAATGGATCTTGGAAATGACTTGAACGCATGGTGCCAGGGATACCGATGCATCAAATGGGCTATTCAAGCAGACGATTATAACCTCTATAACCGGAATCAAAGCAATGATGTACCTATCTTCCGTTATGCAGATATTCTGCTAATGAAAGCAGAAGCTATTCTACGGGGAGCAACAGCTACGAACGGTGATACGCCACAATCCCTGTTCAACCAAATACGCAGCTACTGTAACGCTCCATTATTGGAGCATTCTCCTTCATTGGACGAGTTGCTTGAAGAACGTGCACGTGAATTTTACGCAGAAACATGGCGTCGCAATGACCTAATCCGTTTTGGAAAGTTCGAAGACGACTGGGGATATAAAAATCAATATCATCCGGAAGCCAAGACCGAGAAATGGCGTAGAATCTTCCCTGTATCTGTCGGCTTGATGAATTCAAACACCAACTGGAAGCAAAATTACGGTTATTGATAAATTAAATAAGTTTTTATAAGGGCTTGTTACGGCAAGCTCTTATAAAAACCTTTAAAGCAAAAAATAATTCATGAAACGTCATCAAATCTTATTACTTCATATCGCGACATCCATCTTGGTATTATTCCCATTTCCTATACATGCCCATAAAATGATGTACCAGGACTCTATCGAAATCGTAGTACACAGAGGAGCGAACCATATAGCGCCGGAAAACACCATTCCATCAGCTCTAGCTGCATTGAAACATGGAGCCGGCTGGATAGAAGTGGACGTGCGCAAAAGTAAAGACAATATACTTTATAATCTGCATGATGAAACTTTAGACCGTACTACCAACGGTAAAGGTCCCATTCAAGATATGCTATCCAAAGATATTGAAAAATTAGACGCCGGCAGTTGGTTCAGTTCTCGATTTATCGGCATTCACGTACCCCGTATAGCCGAAATGCTAGATACCCTACAAGGAAAGGCACACATTTTTTTTGATGTAAAACGAGGAACTCCGATAAAAGATTTGATTACATTAGTACGCCAAAAAGGATATGAAAATAAAAGTTTCTTCTGGTTTGCAGACTCAGAAATGCTGAAAGAATTTATCAAAATCGCTCCGGAAATGAAGATTAAAGTAAATGCCTCCAATATAGCGGCTTTGGAGAAATGGATGAAAATATGCACCCCGGCCTATGTAGAAACAGATATCCTCAATATCACTCCTCAATTCAAAGAATTCTGCAAAAGCAATCATATCAAGATAATGGCTGCTATTCAGAATGCGAGTGAAAAAGAATATAAAAAAGCGATTGAAGTCCATCCCGATTTAGTCAATCTGGACCGGCCGGAACTCTTTATAAAAATACTCCATCAGGAGATTAAAAAATAACCCTTTTCCAAGAAGAGCTATGAAAAGTACCCTATCTTACCTGCTGATTATATGCAGCCTGTTTACTGCTTGTATCGGTCATCAGGAAGAATCCCTACTGTTCTACGTAGATACCCGTACGGGCACTGCACCAAGCGCAACCCACACCGCAGAACTTTTCGGCAAAAATACCGAAGAGTACGGGCAAACGCTGCCTGCTGTTCTAGAGCCCAACGGAATGAACTTTTGGACTCCCCAAACACAAGATACAGAAGCAAAATGTAAGGCTCCCTATTATTACAAAGATACGAAAATACAAGGTTTCCGCAATTCACATTGGATTGTCGGAGGTTGTACACAGGATTACGGTTCCATGACCTTGATGCCTGTATCGGGTACACTGAAATATCTTCCCCAAGACAGAGGAAGCCTGTTCTCTCACCAAGAAGAAACAGCAACGCCCGCCTATTACTCTGTCCTTCTCAAAGATTATTCCATCTTTGCAGAAATGACCGGACGTTCCCGTTCAGCCATTTTCCGATTCACTTATAACCAACCGGAAGATGCTTATCTCATAGTCAATCCTAACAGTGATGAAGGGAAAGGATATATTGAAATCGATACCATAAAAAAACAGATACGCGGATACAATCCCGTCCACCGCATCTATCAAGGCTGGGGAGAACCCGCCGGATACAACGGGTACTTTATCATTGAATATCAAAATGAAATAGAAGAATATGGTACATTCCGGCATGACAGTCTCTTCGCCGGACAACGACAGATAGCCGATGGAACAAGTATAGGTGCATATCTCCGGTTCAAAATACACTCAGAAGGACCCATATTAATCAAAGCCGCTTCCTCTTTTACTGACATGGAAGGCGCTCAAAAGAATCTGGACACCGAGATACCTCATTGGGATTTTGACCGCACCCGACAGGAACTGAACTCCATCTGGGAACAAAGGCTTTCACAAGTTACAATACAGACAAACAACCGAAACGATAAAGAGAAATTTTACGGAGCACTCTACCGTGCCTCATTCCTGCCACGTACATTCAATGATGTAGACGGGCGCTATCCTTCTTTTTCCACAGGACACCCGTTCAGACAATCAGCCAACGGTAGAAATTACTATGAAGATTACAGTATGTGGGATACTTACCGTGCTCTCCATCCTTTAGTCAATATCCTAACCCCAAAGAAAGCCGGAGACATGATGCAATCATTGGTGGACAAATATGAACAAGGCGGCTGGCTGCCTATATTTCCTTGTTGGAACAGTTATACCGCAGCCATGATAGGCGATCATTGCATCTCCGCACTGGGAGATGCCTATATCAAAGGAATCCGTAATTTTGATATCAACAAAGCTTGCGAAGGAATGCTCCGGAACGCATTCAGGACTCCCGCCACCTATGAAGAATATAAAAACGGAATGGGACGGCGTGCTTTGAATTCTTATCTGAAATATGGATACATTCCTTTGGAAGACAGCGTACCAGAAGCCTTTCATACCTGCGAACAAGTGTCACGTACTTTAGAATATGCATACGATGATTTCGTATTGGCCCAAGTCCTGCAAAAGTTGGAAACATCAGATGATTACTTTCCTGATCCACAAAAAACAGGACTTTATGATACATTAATGATACGTGCACGATATTACCGTAACGTAATAAACCCTAGCACCGGATATGCCCAAGGCAGATACGCTGACGGAAGTTTCCTCACCGATGCCGGTAACGCCTTTTCTTTCACCCGCTTCATCACCGAAGGAGCTCCCTGCCATTATACTTGGTATGCCCCCCATGATATATACGGACTTATGGAATGTATGGGCGGAAAAGAAAAATACATTGCCAAACTGGATTCCATGTTCAGCGAACACCGCTACTGGCACGGCAACGAACCTTGTCATCAGATAGCCTACCTCTTCAACTATGCCGGACAACCTTGGAAAACCCAACGGGAGGTACGTCATATTATGGAAACAGAATATCTGAATGCTCCCGGTGGTCTGTCAGGTAATGATGATGCAGGACAGATGTCTGCCTGGTATGTATTTTCTGCTATGGGATTCTATCCGGTATGTCCCGGTACACCTTATTATATAATAGGAAGTCCTTCTTTTCCCCGGATGAGCATCCGCTTGGAAAACGGAAAGACATTCACCATATTAGCCCACAACGCCAACAAAAAAAATATATATATCCAGTCAGCAAAACTAAACGGAAAAGAATATGACAAGAATTACTTTACACACCAAGATATAATACAGGGAGGAACATTAGAGTTCCAGATGGGCCCGAACCCTAATACAAACTGGGGAGCATCCGCCCTCAGCCTGCCTCCCGACAATATGAAATAAGTACAAAAAATAAAAAACAACCCATATGAAGAATCAAACTATCATCAGCCTCTTATGCTGCCTCCTGTTGTTTGTGACAGGATGCAGTACTTCCCATCAAGGGAACACGTACGACATCATGACCTATGGAGCCAAAGGAGACGGACAAACAGATGATGCCGCCGCTATACAACGCGCCATCAATGCCTGTTCCGCTGCCGGTGGCGGAACCGTAATCATTCCTGCCGGACACACCTTTCTATGCGGTCCGCTATATTTGAAATCCTATGTGAACCTTCATCTGGAACCCAACTCCCGATTGCTGGCCAACCCCGATGAAAGCATCTATACAGAAAGCGCATTCCGCGAAAACCGTGGCGAAGGAATGATGTGGATCAGTGGAAAAGACTTAAAACAAATATCCATTACCGGTACAGGAGAAATAGACGGAAACGGAATCGCCTTTATGGGCAAAGAGCTGGATGATTCCTACGAGCTGAAGCCCGTCACTGATTTTGACCCACGCCCACATGTGCTTACCCTTATCAATGTAGAGAAAACCGTTATCCGTGACATCACGATCCGGAACAGCGCCTATTGGACAATACACCTGATAGGCTGTTACGATGCCTTGATTGACGGCATCTCTTTATTGAATAATCTAAAAATACGCAACGGCGACGGTATTGATGTGGATCACTCCAAAAAAGTACGTATAGCGAACTGCTTCATTGAATCGGGCGATGACTGCATTTGCCTGAAGAATCGTCGGGAATTTGAAGAATATGGCTCTTGCGAAGATATTGTAGTGACTAATTGTATCATGACTTCACGTTCATGCGCTATTAAGATAGGCTCGGAAAATATGGACAAGATTGATAATGTATTATTCAATAATTGCATTATCAAAAACAGCAACCGGGGCATCGGCATACAAAACCGGGATGAAGGTACTGTGAGCAATGTCATTTTCTCCAATATATTAGTAGACTGTATGTTCTATTCTGATGTATGGTGGGGTAAAGCGGAACCTATCTATGTCACCTCATACCCTCGTGCCGTAGGCAATCATAAAGATGCAGGCTGGCGTTTCCCCAAAGGTGCAACGAAAGGACACTCGGGAGAAGTCAGCAACATTTTCTTCAATCAGATTAAATGCACTAGTGAAAACGGCATTTTCGTAGGGGGAGACACTCCGGAGAAAGTGCATCATATCTATTTTGATGAAATAGATGTCAAGTTGTTAAAACGTACCGGTTATGAAGGCGGTGTGTATGACAAACGTCCTTGTAACGGAGATGGTTTTGTATATGACAAGACTTATGCTTTCTATCTGGACACCGCTTCGGATATCCGGATTACCGGCTGTAACATTTATTGGGCCTTCCCTCAATTGACACAAGCCGGAGGAGATATCAAAGAGAAGAATACAATACGTGTAAAAATAAACAAGAAATAATTATGACCCACATTCCATTCAAAGTTTCTTTGTTAAGACTGGTCTTCCTGCTGCTGCCCGTGACGGTCGCGGCACAGGAAGCCAGACTTTCTGATTACGTAGATCCCAGAATCGGTTCGGAAGGACTGGGACGGGTATTTATCGGTCCCTCCTGCCCTTATGGTATGGTGAAACCATCGCCCGATTGCACTGTCCATCCCAATAGTGGTTGGCTGCCTATGCCCGAACAAGTCAACGGTTTCTCCCAAGTACACGTCAGCGGGACAGGAGGAGGTCCTAAATATGGCAACATACTTGTCATGCCTTTTGGCAAAGGTATGGATCAGCTCAATCATATAGACTATCGCAAAGATGAAACAATCCGCTTGGGCTATTATGCTACCGAATTCCAGAGAACAGGCATATATACTGAAATAACAACTGCTCCACGCGCCTCATTCTACCGATTCACCTATCCCGAAGATTCCTTAAAATCCCTGTTGGTTGACGCCGGCTTCTTCCTGGGTGAACAACCGACCCCCGATGCCCGCGAAGCACAACAATTTGTAGGTTCGGAAATTCAAATCATATCCGATCACGAAGTAATGGGATATACCCGTATTCGCGGAGGTTGGAATAACGGACGTGCCTACACCGTTTATTTTTATGCAGTAACCGACCATCCCTTTGTACAAACGACCACATGGAAAGGAAACCAGATCAGCAATGAACGATACCAGCCAGACTCCCAACAAAAAACCGGAGCTTTGTTGCGTTTCCCTTCTTCTGCAAATACCATTCAACTGAAAGTCGGAATTTCATTTATCAGTTCTCTCAAAGCCAGAGAGAATGTATGGAACGAAATACCTCATTGGTCATTTGAGGACACCCAGCAAGCCTTATTGGCACAATGGGAAAACTTATTGCAACGCATTGATATAGCCTCAAATACACCCGAAAAATATAAGCGTATGTTTTATACCGGTATCTACCATACCATGTTAATGCCTGTAGACCGTACCGGTGAAAATCCATTATGGAGTGATCCGGAACCTTATTATGATGATTTTTATGCTATCTGGGACACCTACCGCACCTCAACTCCACTTATCACACTGATTGACCCTCAAAGAGAAACAGACATCGTACGTTCACTGATCAATATCTATAAACGGGACGGCTACATGCCTGATGCACGAAGCGGAAATTGTAACGGACGGACACAAGGCGGCTCCAACGCCGAAATTGTTATAGCCGATGCATTTGTAAAAGGACTACCAAACATAGATTACCATCTGGCTTTGGAAGCTATGCTGAAAGATGCGACCATACCGCCCGGAGGTAACGAAGAAGCGGAGGGAAGAGGCGGACTGATTCCTTATCTGGAATTGGGATATATTCCATACGGTATTCCCCGAGCCGGAAACCGCACAATAGAATACTCCTATTGTGATTATGCCATAGCCTTAGTAGCAAAAGGACTAGGCAAGACAGACTTGTACCAGCAATACTTGAAACAATCTTCCAACTGGAAGAACTTGTGGCGGGCCGATTATGAACATGCAGGAGTCAAAGGATTCATACTTCCCCGGGATAAAGAAGGAAACTGGTTAGACAAAATACCTTTCGGAAACTCCCATATCCAGAAACCCACCTTCACATATACCCCCGTTACCTTTGAAGGCCCTTGGTATACTCCTTGGTGGAACATGTTCTTTTATGAAGCCTCCTCCTGGGAATATGCACTCAGCATCCCGCATGACGTACCCGGACTCATTGAACAATGTGGCGGAAAAGAGAAGTTTGACGAACGGCTGGATATTTTCTTTGACAAGGGTTTCTTCAATGTGAATAATGAACCCTCCTTCCTCACTCCCTGCCTATACCACTGGGTAGGGCGTCCGGATAAAAGTGGCGACCGCATCCATGAAATTATCCAGAAGAACTATAATGACGGTTCTGCCGGTCTTCCCGGAAATGATGACTCCGGAGCCATGTCATCGTGGTTGGTATTCCACATGATGGGGTTGTACCCCAATGCCGGACAAGACTATTATTTAATCCATACCCCTCTACTGACAGAGAGTCGTTTCCATTTACAGGAAGGCAAAACATTCACGATCAAAACCGAAGGGCTTTCCGAAAAGAACAAGTATATCCGGTCGATTTTATTAAATGGAAAGAATTATCCATATTCCACCATCCGCCATAATGATATCATCAAAGGAGGCGAGTTGGTTTTAAAAATGGGCCCTAGTCCCGGTAACTGGGGGAGCAAACTATTTCCTGAATCTAAAGAGTAACATACGATGAAGAAAAAACTTTTTATATGCTTTCTGCTTATCGGCAGCCTGATGGGAAATGTAATGGCACAAGATATCATTACCAACCCTCTGTTATTTGTATTCAAACTGCATGGACAAACCCGAAAGTACCAATTTACTTTCAATCAGTCCAACGACACCCTTTATCTGCATTGGGGAATTGAAAGAAACACCCGATGGCAATCAGGCAGCTACGCCATGCCCCAAGAAGCTTTAAAAACGGCCGCCATCAGATGACAGGCATTTTCATCCAGATTGAGTTTCAGCGCGGCATTGGTTCCATAAACCAAGCTTTCCGCACAATTATATCCCTGTTCATAATAGTGAAGCGCCTGTTCTTTCAACATTTCCCATTCCTCCTGCTTTTTCTTAATGATACCGAAGTTCCTGTACTTTGAAAAGGAAAATTCCTGACGGTGTCACAGAAAACCAAGGCAATTCCATCTTCCAAGTTTATTTTGACTGAAATAAAAGGAACTGCGTACTCCCTACTGGTGAATTCTGTCTGCTTCGCAATGAGCAGCCCATCTTCGTCCTCCTTCGGATTTGCAATTCCTTTTGATCTTCGTTTTCCTTTAAGTTCCTGTAAGCTCCAACGTGCGTCCGGCCTTATTTCGCTTTCCTCTCCTGCGGAAGGATCCGTGAGAAATCAACGTGGCAATAGCCGTGCGGATGGTGCACGAGATAGTCCTGATGTTCTTCTTCAGCGTCATAAAAGCGGACTAACCGCTGCACCTCAGTGACAATTGGACGATCATAGAACTTCTGCCGTTCAGCCACAAACTGTCTTGCCGTGATCAAGTCTTCCACATTGTCCGGATAAATGCCGGTACGATAGGAAGTTCCCACATCGTTGCCCTGTCGGTTCAGCGAAGTCGGATCGATGATTCTGAATAAGTGATCCAGCAGCTGCGGCAGAGAGATCTCATTTTCATCATACTGAATCCACACGCATTCCGCATG
>OGZY01000600.1_pt1 | contig 20777 bp, 21 predicted proteins | sample 1576911 | NCBI WGS metagenome assembly OGZY01 (sample SAMEA3541488, study PRJEB24748) | human gut metagenome | biome: human gut; feature: human-associated habitat; material: faeces | place: China | collected 2012 | reverse complement strand
CCACCTTGTCCTTATCCCAGTTTAACTGTGTCAGCTTGGTTACACCGTCCACCAGGAAGGAAACCTCGGAGCCAAACTCCTTGGTCAGCTGCTCCAGGGTCATGATGGTATCCTCCACCACATCATGAAGAAGCCCTGCCGCAATGGTCTCCTTATCCATCTCCAAATCGGCCAGTATAATGGCCACGCAGAGCGGATGGATGATATAGGGCTCCCCGGATTTGCGCTTCTGTTCCTTATGGGCCTCGTCCGCAATCCTGTAAGCCTTTTCGATCATGGTGATATCATCCGACGGATGATATTTACGAATTGTATTAATCAAGTCCTGATACAGCACTTCAGGGCTGGTAAAATCGGCCGGCGCTTCCAATTCGATATCCAGTTTTTCTTTTGTTCCCTCATTTGCCATATGTTCGGTCACCTTTTCCTATGGATAGTCAAGATACATTATAATTTTTTTTATGTAAAAAAGCAAGGGGCGCTTGAAAAAAAGCGGGGCCGGGCCGGAAGGCGGTCTTTTGACACGCTCTATACCGGTCCTGCCTCGTCAGACTTGTCATAAACGGCAATCCCGTTTTCTCTGTGCGCTTCACCCCGTACATGGCTCTGTCCGCCCGGTTTATCAGGTCCTTCATGCTCTCGGATTCCCTACGGACATAACAAAAAGGCCCATTTTTATTCTAACGGGGCCTTTCTGTAACCAAATCTATTTCATTTTCCTACTTGCCTTCATAAATAATCGCGGAATCCACATCATATCCCTTCAGATGCTCCCGCCCGTTCAGCCCTGCCAGCTCCATGACAAAGCAGATCTTTACCACCTGTCCGCCCAGCTGCTCAATCAGCTTCACAATCGCCTCGGTAGTGCCTCCCGTGGCGATCAGGTCGTCCACAATAATTACCTTCTGGCCCGGACGGATGGCATCCTTGTGCATTTCAATGGTTGCCTGTCCGTATTCCAGATCATATTCCATGGCAATGGTCTCGCAGGGAAGCTTTCCCTTTTTGCGCACAGGCACAAATCCCTTGTGCTGTGCATAGGCCACCGGCACTCCAAAGATAAATCCCCTTGATTCCGGACCTATCACCAGGTCGTAATCCAGGTCCTTCACCATGTCAATCAGACTGTCCACTGCCATGTGAAGCCCGTCTGCGTCCTGCAGGATGCTGGTCACATCCCGGAATATGATTCCAGGCTCCGGAAAATCCGGTATGCTTCTTACATACTCTTCTAACTTTTTCATGATGGTTTCCTCTCTTCCACATTCAGATTCTTAACCGTATCCCTGATAATCAGCTTATTGTTCAGGTAAATCCTCCGGTTGTCGATGATTCCCTCATCCAGGCGCCTGAGCAGCACCCTGGCTCCCTCTTTGGCAATCTCACCCATGTTGCGCTCCACTGTAGTCAAATGCATATCCGAATAGCCTGACATATCCCAGTTGTCAAAGCCCACCAGGGAAACATCGTCCGGTACCTTAAGACCGGCCTCCACAATGGCTGTCCTGGCTCCAAAAGCCATCTCATCATTAAAGCACAGCAGGGCCGTTGGCCGGAAGGCGAGAAGCTGTTTTGCCGCGGTATATCCGCTGGCATACCGGTAATTGCCGCTGATGGCGGGAAGGGCATCCGGATCCAGTCCGTGGCTGGTCATGGACGTCCTCCATCCCCTGCGGCGCAGGCGGCTGGAATCCAGTCCCGGATTTCCTTCTATGATGCCGATGTTCCGGTGTCCGTTCTCCAGCAGATAGTCCATGGCCCGTTCCATGGCAAGGGCCTCATCCGTGGTCACATTGGGCGCGTCCACGTCCACGGCCCGGCAGATGACTGCCATGGGAATCTTTTTGTCCAGGACCTCATTCATAAACTCCATGTCCTCGCTTCGCTGGGACAATACGATGATTCCGTCAAAATAGCTGGGATTCAGTGTTCCGGGTTCGTGCATATCAATACCTTTAACCACTACATTATACTTGCTTCCCGCAACACTGTAAACCCCTGTCAGCACGTCGTGGAGCACAAACGGCGATGTCATCTTACTGATGGTAGAGAAATACAGCCCTATTACATAGGATCTGGACTTCTTCAGGTTGATGGCCGCCTGGTTTGGCACATACCCCATCTCCTGGGCCAGGCGCAGTATATTCTTCCTGCTTTCCGTGTTCTCCACTCCTATGCCGTTTAAGGCCCTGGATACCGTGGAATAGGAAACCCCTGCCCTTTTCGCGATATCCTTTATCGTCACTGCCATAATATCCCCCTCTTTGCAATCCCCCACAAGCGTTTACATATCATTTCCGTTCAGGCGTACGAATACAATCTAACTCGTTTTCCGCCTTCTGTCAAATGCTTCCGCAGACACAGCCGATATTTTCCGTGATGATGGCCGGACCGTCCTGTCCCTCCACCTTCACGTCCTTGAGAACCAGCTCTTCAATCTGATTGGCGTAGATTCCCATGCGGCATATATGGGAATCACAGCCATCCATCATGGCGGGCTGCCCTTCCCTGGCAGACGCAGCATAGCTGACGCGGACACGCTCCATCTCCACCCGTCCAATCCGCTGTTCCGGAAGACCATACATGTAGGCAGCCGCCACATGGCAGTTCTCCGCCTCTATATCCCTAAAACACAGGCTCTTGATAAAAGGCGTTTTGTCATCCACCGGAAGCGCTTCCTTTGTGCGCACATACTCGCTGTGTCCATCCGGGTCACAAAAATAGAAACAGTTGATGACAAAGGGGGTCATCACATGGTCCATGCGGATGTGTTCAAAGACAATTTTGTCCACCACGGCATCCTTTCCTCTGCCCCTGCGCGTCTTGATGCGCAGTCCTCTGTCCGTGTGCAGGAACATACAGTCCTTGACGGTCAGGTCCTTTACCCCGCCCGCCATCTCGCTTCCGATGGTAACAGATCCATGGCCGTCCCGCATACAGCATCTTCGGATGGAAATGTTCTTTGACGGACATTTATAGGTGGAACCCATATAGATTTTTCCCGACTTTACGGCGATGCAGTCATCTCCCACAGAGAAGCAGACGCCGGCAATCTCCACATCCTTGCAGGATTCCGGGTCCAGTCCGTCCGTGTTGGGCGAATCCTTGGGACTCAGCACCTTAAGGTCAAAGAATCTTAAGTGGTCGGAAAAATAGGGATGGATGTTCCAGCTTGGACTGTTCCTCACTGTGATTCCCTGAACCGTCACCTGCCGGCACCTCTCCAGGAAAATCATCCTGGGGCGGCAGGCCGTGTGTATCACCTTGGGCTCATGCCACCAGTTCCCCTCACCTGTCCCCGCGTTCCCGTCTATGATTCCCTGTCCGTAGATAACGGCTTCCTTCACGTTCACGCCAGTTATGATGCCGGTAAACATGGGCAGCGGATTGCCCTCCCATGTGCCCAGATTGTATTCACCCTGCTCGTCATAGCTCTGGATCATGCCCTGAAACACAGGAAAACGGGTCCGGTCCGTATACGCGGACAGCACCGCCCCCTCAGCCAGCTCAATGTTCACATTATCCTTTAAAAACAGGGACACAATCCGGTAGGTCCCGGCCGGAATCAGGACCCGGCTCTTTTCAGGGCAGGCCATAATGGCAGCCTGGATAAACAGGGTGTCATCCTGAATTCCGTCTCCCTTTGCCCCAAAATCACGCACATCCAATGTCACGTATTCACTGTCCGTGGTAAAGGAGGTCTTAAACACAAGGCTATCCCCGCTTCTGGCCTCCACCTGATAGCCGGTATCCGGTTTCAGATTATAAATACTTGTGACAGCTTTTCCTGTTTCCCGGATGAATTCCCCATTCAGATAAATGCGGTACATCCGGCTGGCTTCATATGTGCCTCCGTCCTCTATCTCCAGTACGGCGCAGCGCGCATTTTTATAAATCACCTTTAAATCCATGGTATTATACCTCCTTTCTTTTCTGACCCTATATGGCCGCAATATCAATTCAAGAATGGGACCCCTCCCAGGAGAGCCCCCATTCCCATCCAGGCTGACCCTGGCCTTTTTATATTTTAACCCTTAACACCGCCTGCCGCAATACCGTCAATGAAAGAATCCTGTGCGCAGAAGAATACAATCAGCGATGGTACAATGGAAATCAGGGACATGGCCAGGATACGGTTCCACTGGAAGCCCACATCTCCGTCCATGGACATGCGCAGGTATACGGAGTTCGTATATTTCTGCATATCCGCAATGTAAATCAGCGGCCCCTGAAAATCATTGTTGGTCCACATGAACTGGAACAGGGCGCAGGACACCAGAGACGGCTTCAGCATGGGAACAATCACGTACCACAGTGTCTTTAATGTGTTGCAGCCGTCAATCTTGGCGGCTTCCTCCAGCTCCTTTGGCACTCCCCTGAGGAACTGAATCAGCATAAATACGAAATAGGTATCCGCCGCGAACAGGGAAGGTACAATCAGAGGAAGATAGGTGTTGACCCATTTCCATTTGTTAAACATGATGTACTGGGGCGCATTGAGAACCACCTGAGGAAGAAACAGGGTGGACATCAGCAGAGCAAAGAAAATTTTCTTTCCCTTAAAGTCAAACCGCCCGAATCCATAGGCCGCGATGGTGGCGGACACCACGGTGAAAATCACCTTGGGAATCACAATTTTATATGTATTAATCAGGGAGGTAATCAGGGATATCTTGCCTCCATAGCTCTTAAAGGCATTGCTGTACCCGTCGAACACAGGGTTCTTAGGCAGAAACCATGCGCTGGTAAATATTTCGGAGTTGGTCTTAAAGGTGGCCCCAACCATCCAGATTAGAGGGTATACCATGATGAATCCCACCAGAATCAGCAGGGTGTAGCGGATTGCCGTGCTGACCTTCCGTTTTGTCTCTCTTGTCATACATCCCTACCTCCCTTCCTCGTCTGAATAATACACCCATTTTTTCTGGCTGATAAACGCCACCGCTGTCAGCGTCATGACAATCAGGAACAGAATCCATGCCTGTGCGCTGGCCATTCCCATCTTATGGCGCAGGAATGCATTGTTGTAAATCAGCATGGAAATCAAGGTGGTTGCGCCGTTTGGCCCGCCCTTTGTCACCAGGAACGGAGCGTTAAACTCCTGGAATGCCTGGCAGAGCTGGGTAATCAGGTTATAGAAAATAACCGGTGTGATAAGGGGTACCGTAATCTTAAAGAACTGGGTCCACTTGCCTGCGCCGTCAATGGAGGCAGCCTCATACAAGTCTTCGGACACGCCCTTTAAGGCTGCCAGGAAAATAACCATTGCGGAACCAAACTGCCAGACACGCAGAAGCACAATCACAAACAACGCGCTGTTGGCGCCGGCCATCCAGTTAATCTTGGGACCTCCGAAGAATGTGATTACCGTGTTAATCAGTCCATCCGTATTGAACACAGCCCTCCAGAGAATGGCGATGGCGATGGAACCGCCCAGGATAGACGGGATATAATACGCTGTCCTGAAAAAGTTTACACCCTTCAGCTTGAAGTTGAGGATATATGCGATAAAGAGGGCAAACGCCAGCTTTAAGGGCACATCAAAGATCGCGTATTTGAATGTCACCACAAATGCCCTGATGATATCCTCATCCGTAAATATCTTCTCGTAGTTCAGAAGTCCGGTCTTTGTTATTCCGTTGAACAAATCATAGTTGGTAAAGCTGTAATACAGCGAAGATGCAAATGGATATACCTTGAACAGAAGAAATCCAACCAGCCATGGCAGAATGTAAAGCAGGCCGATATTCAACGCCCAGAATCCTTTCTTTTTTTCATACGGTTACCTCCAAACCTGTTAATCTAAATAGCTCTCATACTTCTCCCTGAGCAGCGTACCTGTGCCGCACCCCTTTTGGATGATGTATGCAAGCTGCTCACGCGGGCCAGGAATCCCTCCTGCAAGCATTTCCTTTAATCTCATGCGGAACATGTCCTGGAGCGCCCTGTAATGCTCGTATATTTCCGGGGACATCCGCTCTATGGTATCTATCAGCAGGACCATCTGGTCCATGCCGGGCGTTTTCAAAGTCTTAAAATATGTAACAATGCTGTCGTAATTTTCCCTGTACTTTACTGCTTCCCTAACATCCATACTATTTCCGCCACCGCCTTTTTTTGTCATCAGCCGCGCCTTTCCCGTCTCCCCCCACTGCCCGGGGCAGGCCGGGATACGGGCCGCCCGGGTCATATCCGGCGGCCCTGTCTGTCATTTCAATACCAATATCCGTCCTGAATCCTGTCTGAAAATCAGAAGTTATAACAATCGTCAATACCCTTCATCAAATCTTCCGCTGCTTGGGCAGAAGTAATGTCGCCTGCGCTCAGCTTTCCAAATACCTTGTAATATACACCGTCAGGATTGGCCTTCAGGTCATTGTGCTCAAACATGGGGTCCAGAGGGAATTTGGAGTGGGCCAGAACCTTTGCGTTGGCCTCCATTACCAGCTTATCACCGATTCCCTTTTCCTCCAGAATCTTTACACCCTCCGCGGAGCATGGAATGCCGCGCTCAGTACCGCAGATTTCAATTGCCTCATCATCATTTAATAAGTAGTTAATCAGCATGGCCGCTTCCTTTGGATGCGCTGAATTTGCGGATACTGCCAGCGCCATGGAAATCTTGGTAAAGCCGCCGTCGTAATCGCCGAACTTAAGGAAGTCGCCGATAACCAGCTCCTGGCCCGGCTTTGTGGTGCTCTCCGCGATTGCCTTCTGGACCTTGGAAACCGCGGAATCCCACTCAAATACGCCTGCATATTTGCCGTCGATTACCTTTGCGTTCTTATCTAAGGAATCCGCCATATCGCCCTGAAGGATAGCGATGGTGGGAATCACATGGGCTTCCTCCAGCTTTGTCATAAAGTCCATGCCTGCCTGAATCTCCTCGGCCGTGTACTGAAGCTCCCCGTTCTCAACCCATGGCTTGCCGTATACGCTCTCCAGATAGTATACCAGGAAGATGGCCCTGTCATATTCCATCATGGCCAGAGGATAATAGTCTTCATTATAAGCCTTAAACTTAGCGCCCGCCTCCAGGAGGGAAGCTTCATCTGTGGGAATCTCACATCCAACCTCATCAAAGGTGGTCTTATTCCAGTAGAACAGACGTCCTGTCAGGGCCACCGGCACTGCCATCAGCTTGCCGTCTGCCTTGCACTGGTCCAGGCTGTCCTGGGAAAACTGGGTCAGGTCCAGGACATCGCCGTAGTCCTCCAGATTTGCAAAGTTGGTCCCGTTGCCGCTGTAGGATGTAATCCAGTTCCAGTTAATCTGCATAACATCAGCCGCATTTCCTCCCTGAATGGCAAGGGACTGCTTCTCTTCCCATCCGGTCCAGGCTCCGTATTCGCATTCCACCTTAATGTTAGGATACTTTGCCATGAATGCGTCCACTGCCTTCTCAGTTGCCTCATGTCTGGAGTCACCGCCCCACCAGCAGAACTTGATGGTCACGTCCTCAGATCCGCTCTCTGCTTCCTTGCTCTCTGCTTCCTTGCTTTCTGCCTGTGCCGCCGTAGTGGTCCCGCTGCCGCTGCCGCCTTTGCAGGCCGTCAGTGATAATGCCATTACAGATGCCAGGGCCAGGGACACTGCTTTTTTCAGGTTCTTCTTCATCATTTCTCTCCCTCTCTTTTCTTTGTCTTTGCTTAGATGTTTGCAAAGGTTTGCATCGTTTACTAAAAAATTATGCATATCTGCCATTTGTAAGTAATTACATTTAGTTTATTTTAAGCAAACATGCATCGTTTTTCTTTGTGATTCCATAGTATCACTATTTATATCGTATGTCAATTGTTTGATTCGTATAGTTTTTTAATATTTTTTTGTGTAATATATCCAATTCTTTTCCCGCATTTTTTGTGTTAAGATAGATTCAAGAATAAAAAAATGGATTTAGAGGAATTCAAAGACATAATGCACTGTGATTTCCGGGTTTGTCCCGAATTAAATTGAGCTAAATCACTATTGTTTTTCCTGCAAACGTTTACACTTCCATTCTTTCAAAGACGCCTTACATCAAGGCTCAGTGTACCTATATGTATAAAGGAGAGTTAAGATTATGAAAATACTGGACCGTTACATCGACCAGCTGATTGAACAGAGCACCCCTGAGGCCCCCGTGTGGAACATTGAAAAAATCCGGGAGGGTTCAAAATCTACCTGGAACTATATTGACGGCTGCATGATTAAGGCCATTATCGAACTCTACCTTATAACCAGGAACCGCCGGTATCTGAACTTCGCAGACGCCTTCACCGGCCGCTTTGTAAGGGAGGACGGCTCCATTGAATCCTATGATCCAAAGGAGTATAACCTGGATAATGTAAACGCCGGCAAAACCCTGTTCGACCTTTACAAGCTGACCGGAAAAGAAAAATACAGGAGGGCCATGGATACTGTATACAGCCAGCTAGAGGAACAGCCCCGCACATCCACAGGAAACTTCTGGCATAAGAAAATCTATCCCAACCAGATATGGCTGGACGGGCTTTACATGGCCCAGCCCTTCTATATGCAGTACGAGGCAGAGTATAACGGCTGCAAAAACTGCGAGGATTCATACCAGCAGTTCCTCCAGGTATACGATCGGATGAGGGATCCGCTCAACGGGCTGTACTACCATGCCTACGATGATTCACGCCAGATGTTCTGGTGCGATAAGGTGACCGGACTGTCGGAGAACTTCTGGCTCAGGGCCATGGGCTGGTATGCCATGGCGCTCATCGACACCATGGAAGTCATGCCGGAATCCATGACCTGCCAGAAGGCGCGGCTAAACGCCATCTATAAGGAACTGATTGACGCCATGCTTCCCTACCAGGACCAGGCCACCGGCATGTGGTACCAGGTGGTAAACCGGGGAGGAATCGCCCCCAACTACCTGGAGGAATCCGGCTCCGCCATATTCGCCTATGCCATCATGAAAAGCGTACGCCTCCATTACCTTCCCGACGACTATTTTAAATACGGCCAAAAGGCATTTGAGGGAATATGCAGCACATACCTCTCCGAGAAAGACGGCAGTCTCCAGCTGGGCGGCATCTGCCTGGTTGCCGGGCTGGGCAACACGGACATGCGGGAGGGCACCTTTGAATACTACATGAGGGAGCCTGTGGTTGAAAATGAAGCCAAGGGAATCGCTCCCCTTATCCTGGCGTACATTGAAACCATGTTTCGGCGCCAGCCATAGGACAGCGGCATAAACAGCGGCATAAAACAGGCGGCAAAAGTGATTGAACCCATGAGCTGTTTTCAGTATAATGATACTGGAAACAGCTCTTTTGCATATTTTTCACCCTCTGTTTCCGGAAAGGCGAGAACATGAATATAAAACATTTTAATATTATGGTTACTGAACAGGAATGCGGCCATGCAAGGGCATCCCTGAAGCCGGCGGACCTGACTGCTTATCTGTTAGATCGCCTGCCCCACAAGCCGGAGCTTCTCCGCCCGGCCGTGGTCCTGTGCGCGGGAGGCGGTTACGGTTTTGTGTCTCCCAGGGAAGACCAGCCCGTGGCCATGGAATTTCTGGCAGCGGGATGCCAGGTCTTTTCCCTGCACTACAGCGTTGCCCCGGAAACATTTCCCGTGGCCCTTATGGAGCTGGCCAAATCCGTGGCTTTCGTGAAAAGCCATGCCCGGGAATGGAATATTGACACAGATCGGATTATTGTGTGCGGTTTCTCCGCGGGAGGCCATCTGGCCGCCTGCCTGGGCATGATGTGGAACCGCGAATTTCTCTATGGCCCCCTGAATGCGGCCCCTGAGGACATACAGCCAACGGGAATGATTCTGTGCTATCCGGTTATCACATCCGGAGAATTCGGACATAAGCGCTCCTTTGAACAGCTTTTGGGAGACAGGGCCGGCGACCCCAGGCTCAGGGAACTGGTTTCCCTGGAACTTCAGGCAGGACAGCAGACGCCCAGGACCTTCCTGTGGCACACCTGGACCGACCAGTCCGTGCCTGTGGAAAATTCCCTGCTGCTGGCCCAAGCCCTGAAAAAGGCAGGCGTCAGCCTGGAAATACACATCTACCCCAGCGGACGCCACGGACTGTCCCTGGCTACGGACGAGGTCTCCGACAGCACGGGCGACTGCCTCGTGCCCCACTGTCAGGGCTGGATGGAACTGGCAAAAGAATGGATAAAAGAAAAGGACAGGGAATGATATGTTAAAAGAAGAACGGCAGGCATTAATCTTAAATAAGCTTCACTCCTCCGGCAAGGTAGTTGTCAGCAGGCTGGCCGTGGAGCTGAATGTATCCGAGGATACCATCCGCCGCGATTTGCTGGACCTGGACCAGAAAGGGCAGGTCAAGCGTGTGTTCGGCGGAGCCATTCCCATGGAGCGCCCGGTCATCAATTTCTTTGACCGGGAGACAACGGATGTGGAATTAAAGCAGCGCCTGGCGCTGAAGGCCCTGGACTTTCTGGAGAAGGACCAGCTGGTGGCCATTGACGGCAGCAGTACCAACCTGCAGTTTGCCAAGAACATTCCTAACGGCCTTAAGCTCACCGTGCTGACCAACAGCTATTCCATTGCCCACGCCTGTTCCATGAAGGACCAGGTGGATGTAATCGTCCTGGGAGGACGGCTGTTAAAGGAATCCATGACCAATGTGGGGGAAACCGCCGCCAGCCAGGCAGCTCTCTACCACCCGGATCTGTGCTTTATGGGCGTATACGCCATCCATCCCGAATATGGCATGACCATACCATACCCGGACGAGGTCAGCATAAAGAGACAGCTGATTCAGTCCTCCCGAAGGGTCATTGCCCTGGTGAATCCCATTAAGCTGAATACCGTATCCAGATACCATGTGTGCGGCATCGAGGCTTTCACCACATTAATCACGGACAACGACGTGTCCGGCGAAATGGCTGTGGACTACCGGAACAAGGGACTGGATTTTTTATAGTCAGGGCAGGTGCTCCATAAAACCTGTTGCGATTTTTTGCGTTACTTTTGCGGTATTTTATTTGTATTTCGGCGCTCCTCTGTGTGCGTTCTAACAAAAATCGCATATTAACGCATATTTTTGCAACAATTTGCTTGACACAGCATGTATATGCGCTATAATACACTTAGAGATAAAAAGGAAGCGGGCAGGCGAGCCTGTTCCGCGCATTTTAGGAGGGTATTTGCTATGAAATTTTTTGTGGACACAGCTAATGTTGAGGACATCAAAAAGGCCAATGATATGGGTATCATCTGCGGCGTAACCACCAATCCATCCCTGATTGCAAAAGAGGGAAGGAACTTTGCCGAAGTCATCAAGGAAATCACCGACATCGTGGACGGACCTATCAGCGGCGAGGTTAAGGCTACCACCGTTGACGCAGAGGGCATGATTAAGGAAGGCCGCGAGATTGCCGCTATCCATCCAAACATGGTAGTCAAGATTCCCATGACAGTAGAAGGCTTAAAGGCTGTCAAGGCGCTTCACGCAGAAGGTATCAAGACCAACGTTACCCTGGTATTTACATCCGCACAGGCTCTCCTGGCCGCGCGGGCAGGCGCGTCCTACGTATCCCCGTTCCTTGGACGTCTGGATGACATCTCCATGCCGGGTATCGACTTGATTTACGACATCACCGAGATTTTTCAGATGCACAACATTGAAACTGAAATCATTGCTGCCAGCGTCCGCAATCCGATTCACGTAATCGACTGCGCCAAGGCCGGAGCCGACATCGCTACTGTTCCTTACAAGGTACTGGAGCAGATGACAAAGCATCCTCTGACCGACCAGGGCATTGCCAAATTCCAGGCTGATTATAAGGCTGTGTTTGGTGAATAATCCATCTGGACCGGTATCGTTAAAAGGCTCCCGCTGTTCCTGCGCGGGAGCCTTTTTTATATCCGAACTTCTGTACCCATGAATCTGTACCTATGAATCTTCTGAATCTTCCTCCTCTGTAATCAGAACCGCCTCCCCCAAATCAAACACCTTGGAGAACGCATACTTATTCTTCTTGGATGTATCCATCAGCACATAGACCGCCTTGGAATGGTCTTTTACAATCACCTTTTTCCTGGCCTCTCTGTCATCATAGGTGTAGATGCCTCCGTCCGGGATATACCCGTTGGCGCCAATGAACGCCTTGTCAAAATACATGTCGGATATCATCTTTTCCGTCAGGGCGCCCAGAACGGATTCCAAATCATCCCTCACCTCTCCCCCCAGCAGGATACACTTCGCGTTCTTGACGGGCAGATTGTCCAGCAGTTCCGTGCTGCTGGAGACAATGGTGATTCGTTTTCCCTGGAGATATTTAAGCATCCCCACCGTGGTCGTGCCTGAATCCACGTAAACGCAGTCTCCGTCCTCCACCAGCGCGGCCGCCTTCATGGCAATGATCTCCTTCTCCTCGCTGTGAATCAGTTTTTTCTTTACCACAGGTTCATCGAAGTCCTCCGCCTTATACTTAACCGCGCCTCCGCGCATGACGATGACGCTGCCTTCCTGTTCCAGAGCAGCGACATCCCTGCGCACAGTGGACAGGGAAATGTTCAATTCCGCTGCCAGGTCTTTTATATAAGAGATATCCCTCTTTTTGATACTTTTCAGTATCTCTTCTTTTCTCAACTCAGGAACCATATGCTTACCCCTTTGAACTATAATAACTTTATTATATCAAAGAGCCCATCCTTAGTTCAACCATGATTCCTGCATTTTCTGTCATATTTTTTCATTTTCCGTAAAAGTTCAGACATCGGGCAGGCGGCTTTCGTTCATCTCGCTTAAGCAGGGCATGGCCTCCTGTGCTCCTATTTTGGTCACGGTCACCGATGCTGCCCTGGCCGCAAAGCAGCATGCCTGGAGATCCGTCATGCCCTTGAATTTTCCATAGGCAAATGCCCCTATATAGGAATCTCCTGCCCCTGTGCTCTCCGTTACGCGCTCCACCTTTACAGGATCAATGGGAACCGCTCCCTCTTCCCCCAGAAGTATACTGCCCTTGGAGCCCAGGGTGACTATAACAGTTCCGTCCGTCAGCTGTCTCAGCCTGTCCGCATGAGCCCTTACCATGTCTCCATCCGTCATATCAGCTCCCGCATAAAAGGATGCCTCCGTCTCATTGACAATCAGGCAGTCTACCATTTTAAGAACTTCCCTGTCCATTTCCTTGGCCGGGGCAGCGTTAAGTATGGTGTATACATGATACTGCTTTGCCTTTCGGATAATATGCTCCACCACACCTGTGGGTATCTCCAGCTGGAGAATGATAATCCTGCTGCTTCTGACCAGCTCGTCCAGCCCGTCGATCTCCCGGGACGTAATATCAAAATTGGCGCCTGTGATGATGGAAGCATACACAGTCCCGTCCTCCAGGGCATGGACCACACCCACACCCGTGGGGCTGCCGCTCCTGCCTATGCAGGAACAGTCCACCCCATAGTCCTTCAGTTTATCCACCAGGGTATCGCCAAAGGCATCCCTTCCCACCTTCCCCACCATAATGGTGTCGATTCCCAGCTTGGCGCACTGTACAGCCTGATTGGCCCCCTTTCCTCCGCCGGAATAGGTTATGCTGTCAGCGGTGTATGTTTCCCCCAGAAGAGGCATGCGCTTCTGCTTCATAATGATATCGTAGTTAAGGCTGCCGATGACACAAATGTAATCTCTCCCGCAATCTCTCACTGTCCAAACCCCCTTATGCGGTTATTCCGCCTTTGCCTTCTTATTCAGTCTCATGGCTGCAAGCTTACCCTGGATTACGTCCACATATACCGCGAACACTATGATAAGACCCGTAGCAATATACTGCCAGAATGTATCCACGCCGCAGACCACCAGTCCTACCTTCAGGGCCTGGAGAAGGATTGCTCCCAGGAATGTGCCTATGATGCTTCCTTTACCGCCTGCCAGGCTGGTGCCACCAATGGCCGCAGCTGCAATGGCATTGGTCTCATAGCTGGCTCCGGCCGCCGGCTCTCCGGTGCCCAGTTTCGCCAGCATGACCATTCCGGCAAACGCAACGCAGACACCGCAGATTGCATAAGACATAATTTTGTTGAAATCCACATTGACGCCGGACAGGCGGGTGGCTTCCTCATTGCTGCCGATGGAATACAGATAGGTTCCAAACTTTGTGTGCTTCAGCAGGATATAGGCAATCACCGTCACAACCAGGAACAGAATCATGGATGAGGACAGGGTGCCGATTACATCGCCATCCATAATGTCCCTGAAATTCTGGGGAATGTTAAGCACAGGCCAGCCCCCTGTTATAAGATAGGCAACGCCCCTGTATACGGACATCATACCCAGGGTAGCCACAAAGGGCTGTAATTTCATCTTGGCCACAAGGATTCCGTTCACAAGCCCCAGACAAAAGCCGATGGCCGCGCCTGCAAGGACGGCTGCAAAAGGATTCAGTCCCATGACCAGAAAATTACCCACGCTTACGATTACAATAGCCAGCGTGGAGCCAACTGTCAAGTCAATTCCGGCCGTAATGATGACCAGGGTCATGCCGATGGCCAGAAGACCGTTGATGACGGACTGGTCCAGGATATCAAGCAGGTTGGACGGTGAAAAATAAATGGGCTGTATGACGCCAAATACCACCATGATTACAGCCAGCGCAGCAACTACTTCTAATTCCCTTGAAAACTTCTTTATCATATTCTTCATAGTCAGCCTCCCATCGCAAAACTCATTATGACTTCTTCATTCAGTTCATCGTGGTTCAGAAAGCCCATGATTTTGCCTTCCCTCATGACCACAACCCTGTCGCTCATACCTATGACCTCCGGCAGCTCCGAGGACACCATAATGATGGCCTTTCCTCCCGCTACCAGATCCTCCATCAGGCGGTATATCTCCGCCTTGGCGCCCACGTCGATTCCTTTTGTGGGTTCATCAAATATAATGATATCGGCGTCCGTGGTCATCCACTTGGCGATGATGACTTTTTGGGCATTTCCGCCGCTCAGGCTCTCTGTCAGGTAATTCGGATCCGCAGGATGCAGATTCATTTCCCCCGTGTAATACATACAGTTGTCATATATCTTCCTGGCATTCACGAAGCCCTTGCTGCAGAACCGGTTCATGGAGGCCAGCGCCATGTTGCTGGCGTTGGTAAAGTTCTTTACAAAGCCTTGGGTCTTTCTGTTCTCAGGTATCAGCCCCAGACTGTACCGCAGGGCATCCTTAGGACTTTTTATCTCCGCCTTTTTCCCTTTTATGTAAACTTCTCCGCTGGTATAGGGGTCGGCTCCAAATATGGCCCGCATCACATCCGTTCTCTTGGATCCCACCAGTCCGGCAAAGGACAGAATCTCGCCCCTGTGTAGTTCAAAGCTTATATGCTCAAATACTCCGTTCTTGCACAGATCCCTGGCCTCCAGCACCACCTCACCGGCGGCGCACAGTGGATTATTTCTAACGGCATAGGCGGACACATCCCGTCCTACCATGTGGCGTATCAGCTCCTCCTTGGAAGTCTCCTTCATGTTCAGGGTGGCGATATACTTTCCGTCGCGCAGAATGCTGGCCCTGTCCGCTATGGAAAACACCTCGTCCAGACGGTGCGTTATATACAGTATCGTAATTCCCTGGTCCTTAAGTTCCATAATCATCTTTAGCAAACGGTCCGCTTCACGGTCCGTCAGGGCCGATGTGGGTTCGTCAAAGGAAATGATTCTTGCATTGTGAAACAATGCCTTGGCAATCAGTATCATCTGCATCTCGCCGGTGCTGAGAGAGGTCACACGATCCCTGCTTCTGAATTTACAGCCCAGCTTTTCCAGAATGGTATCTGTCTTTCTGTACATGGCATCGTAGTCCACCAGAACCCCCCTGGTCACCTCATAGCCAAGGGCTATATTCTGCCCCACCGTCAGCTCAGTCACAAGGTTTACCTCCTGATGCACCTTGGCGATGCCGAATTCAATGGCATCATTGGCATTCTTAAAGTCTACCTTTTTCCCGTCAATCTCCACGCTTCCATCGTAATCAGGATAGATGCCGTGAAGGATATTGAGAAGGGTGGATTTACCCGCGCCGTTTTCCCCAAGAAGGGCGTGTATCTCCCCTTTATCCACCGTAAAATCCACACTGTCCAGCGCCTTGTTGCCGGGGAACTGCTTAGTTATATTAGAAAAATGTATCATTGTCGCCATATTCTATCCCCTCTTTGAAATATCAGCCAGGGGTCTGACCCTCTGGCTGATGATGGTTTCCTTGCTTCCATTTGTCTATTTTGCATATACAGGGTCGGTCCAGCCAATGATTTTCTCTGCCGGCTTATCAACGTTTTCGGAATCAATGAGGGCCTGAGGCGTCCACAGCACCCTGGGGATCTCCTGGCCGCCCAGGCTTCTGAGCATTACTTCACCTGCGATCTGAGCTTTATAGAACGGGAAGGAATCAATGGTGGCATCCAGCTCGCCCCTGCGGATTGAATCATACGCCTCTCCTATGCCGTCAACGCCAACCACCAATATATCCTTGCCGGAAGACTTCACAGCCTCCACTACGCCCAGAGCCATGGTATCGTTGTTGCAGAAAATGGCGTTCAGGTCCGGATACTGTTTAATCCATGTGTCCGCCAGGTCTTTGGACTTCTGGCGGTCCCAGTCAGCATTCTGCTTTGCCACAATCTCAATATCCTTTGCATTGGCCGCCATCCAGTTCTCAAAGCCTTCCGTCCTCTGCCTTGCGGCAAACGCCTTAGGCATACCGATGACAATAGCCACCTTTCCCTTGCCGCCCAGCTTATCAGCAATCCACTCCGCTGCCAGCTCTCCGTTCTGATCCGCTTTGGGGCCCACAAAGGAATCCGCATTGGCAATCAGGCCGTCGTTCACATTGATAACCGGGATTCCCGCCTTCTTGGCATCCTCCACGCCCGGCGTCAGGTTTCCGTCGGAAATAGGAGAAAGGAGAAGTCCTGTATACTTCTTATTAATCATATCCTTTACAATGGAAAGCTGTCCCTGCTCGTCGTTCTCGCCCTGAGCCGAGGTCACATCTATGGTGATATTATAGCCGGCGGCGGCAGCCTTGGTCTGGTACTCGCCGTATCCCTCTCTCAGGGTTCTCCAGTACTCATTATCAAAGGATTTTGCCACTGCTCCCAATTTGACTTCGCCGTCCAGCTTCGGAACATCCCCCAGCTTCTCTCTCAATTCCCCGATGCTGACCCCTGCCTCCTTGTCCGGATTAAAGGTATCCGCCGCTGCCTCTGTCTGCGCTGTGGCAGCCGCCTGCCTATTGGTACATCCTGCCATGAGCCCCGCTGCCATGGCAATTGCTGTCATAGATAAAATCAAACCTCTCTTTTTCATCTTCTCTTCTCCTTTTACATTAAAATAGTTTTTGTTTATAGTAAAGCAGCCATCATGCTGCTTACAGCTACTGCATCGTTTTGTTCCACCACCTTCTCCATCCGGCAGAGCCCGTAGGTGTCAATGAGCTGTTCAATCCTGCGGCACATCCTTATATTTGCCTCACATTCCTCCACCGCCTTCTCCCTTTTCGGGAATGTGTCAAAATATATCACACCCTGGAAGTCATATTTCTTAAGGTAGTACATGACCTCCACTGTCTTCCAGAAATTCACGGTTCCCACCATAAGGCCGTCATCCGTGGAACCCTCTCCGTCGTTGAGATGTATATTGTAGAGTTTCCCCCGTTCCAGCAGCCAGGCTGCCGCAAACGCAGGATTCTCCTTTTTCATCAGCATGTGGCAGAAGTCCAGGGTGACCCCCAGATTTTCCCTGTCCACGTCGTGGAGAACGGAAACCGCGGTTCCAAAGCTGTCAATAAAAGCATGGACCCTCTCCTCATAAGGCTTGTACTCAATGCTCACAGGCACCCCGGAATAATCGCACACATCCCGGAACGCCTTCACAATCCGGTTCCAGTAGCTTACATAATCAATCTGGAAGGAATAATCAAAACCGTCAAATCCCAGCCATATAATCATCTGGTTTCCTCCCAGTCTCCTGCACGCATCTGCCGCTTCCCTGCATAATGCTATGGCATCCTGTGATATGGAAGGCTCATGGTTTCCAAACTCCCCTCCTATGTACTTGTCCCTGAACCTTAGGTTAATGGCATTACACTTCAGCCCGCATTCCTCCATCTTTGCCTTTATCACTTCTATATCATAATCAGCAAAATGTTCCGGATAATTCAAATCCACATAATCCACTCCCTCAATGGCTCCTATGGACTGGAATGCATTCAGCAGGTTGCTGTCAAATCTCAAAAACGAGTTAATCCGTGTGGCGTACTTCATATGATTGCTACCTCCTTGCAGCATCATAATAGCATTTGATTCAAATTATGTCAATACTTTTCAAAATATTTTATTTGTTTTTTCGGCATAAATTTCTATATTTTTTCATTTATATCCAGCCGTATTCTACGTTTTTTATTTTGCGGGAGTGGCTCTTACGTTTATCACGGTGGTTTTAACTAATTTTATGGCTTTAAAGTGAGAATCCGCTCAACATGGCCCTTCTTATTATTCCATATTTTTTCATTTATTTTCATTTCAATGCCGCCATTTGATTATCCATGGGTATTTTTAAATAAAATAATACAAATGCCGCAGAACAATGCTGGACTCACAGCACCATTCTGCGGCATTCATCCTATTTTTAGCTTTTAGCTTATATTCCAAACGTGTCAAAAAGCTGTCTGCGGTACTCCTTATCCTTTGAGGCCCTTTCCAAATCATCATACCGTTTCTCAGCCATGAGCAGCAGGTTCAGTTTTCTGACCCGCTCCTCGCCTTTCATTTGACCTTTCATTTGACCTTTCATTTGACCTTTCATTTCGCCTTCTTTTTTTCCGTCCTCAATCAACTCATCGATTGCTCTGCACACATCCATCCCCTCCTTCTCTCCATGATTTTTCATTATGGCCTCCAGTCTTTTCTGCTCTCCCAGCAGCGCCAGAAGCGCATTCAGCTCATTTCCGGTCAAACTGCCCAGTGCCTCCCGGTTTTCCTTCACATATTGGTACAGCAGCGTCTTATCTGAATTATATTTTACCATACTGAATATCTGCTGTAAACATGTGCGGAACACACTCATGTCCTCCATACTCTGCGGGGTAACCAGATTAATCTTATAATTGGGTATAAAGTCCCGTATAGCCCCGGCCTCCTCCGGGCAGTTGTCAAATCCCAGCATCTGGTGAAGGCCATACAAAAATGAAACTTGCTATTTATATAATTCGTATTACTACTTTATATTTTTATATATTTAATAAAAATATAAAAATGTTATTGATTAATATCACCCCCATGCATTATATTATACTTATAACAAAGTTTAAGCCGATATTTTCACATATTTTCACACATGAAAGGAGTGGAACGGTATGAGAATCAAATTAAAAGAGGGTATAATAATGGCAATGGCATTATCCTTGTGCATGCCACTCCATGCAGCTGCCGCACAGGGAGGGTATACCGAATCTTTCCAGGAGGAAAACAAGGATACCGAAGCTATCTGCATCATTGATATGACAGAAAAAGTCTATAACTCGCTAACAAGAATGCCAAGCGTCGTGGATGGCAAAACACAAGTTATGGCTTTCTCTGTTGAAAACCTCAAGAGCAATTCTTATGTAGATGGTTATGACTATGGAAAATCACTCAATCCCGGTACAAGACAAACATACTATGTGGTTTGCACTGCAAGAAGCTCCGGAACCACTGCTGATGTTGGTTTGGCATACTATAATAGCCAGGGAAAATATATTATCAACAGCAAAACATCCTTAAGTGGATATGATAGCTACGGGACAGTTTCCGCGACACCAACATTTAAAAATTACGGATACGTAAAAAATACTGGCTCTGCTAAGCTTACCGCATCATATGTATACATGAAATAAAGGAAAACCCCTAATAATTATCGGCTTAAATTTTATAAGGGAGCATCCAAACTATGAAATTAAAATGCAGCATTGTTATATTAGCCATCCTGGCATCTTTTCTTTTTTTAGTAAGCTGCCAAAATGATAGTGGAACAGCAGAAAAACAACAAACCAAATTAATTGAATCTTATTTTCAAGACTTGAAAAACGGTAATACAGAAGAGGCTTCTAAAAAGGTCCGATTTACAAAAGCAGAAATAAACGCCGGTTTACCAGATATATTCTGTGATGCCATGCAAGGATATGATTATAAAGAATTAACGATTCATGAAATCAAAAAACTGAATGATTCTATTTATCTTGTAAATGCCACAGTCAATACAAACTTTGACAGCGAGAATAAATCTGAATATATCCATGTTGAATTCAATCCTTTTATTGTATTCTATGATAACGAATATAAAATCGCTTTTGTCAAAGAGCAGGTTCCCCAAAGCTTATATGGAGACTTAAAGGCATTGCCAGATAATTATGATGATAATTTAGACTACATCATATTTGAGGATGGTGATGAAACCTTTAACCTAGAATAGCCCATATGCGCCTGGCAGACGATACAATGATAACACAACATTTTCTACAATACTACCTGACAGCTATCATCGTCAAAAGCAGATATATGTTTATATTTTTATTAAGATGTATTAAAATATAAACAGGAGGTTGTATTGTATGGAAAAAAAATTATCACCAATGGAATATAAGTACATGGAATTTATTTGGAAATTCCCCCAGGGAGTATACAGTAACTTAATATACGACGAATTTCCGCAGGCACAAGGCACAAAAGGGGCTATTTTATTTCATATCATAGGTAATTGCGAAACACATTCCTAAAACTTGCGTAAAAGAGATAAACGTTCTA